>Ga0307515_10000066_pt1 | contig 244076 bp, 223 predicted proteins | sample 17_EM_MG_FD_194513 | JGI IMG/M metagenome (GOLD analysis project Ga0307515, IMG submission 194513) | Populus trichocarpa ectomycorrhiza microbial communities from riparian zone in the Pacific Northwest, United States - 17_EM | ecosystem: Host-associated > Plants > Roots > Unclassified... | reverse complement strand
GCCCGCATGCCCGAGCCGCCGACCCCGCCCAGTGGGTGGCGTTCCTGCAGGCACGCCACCTGGTGTCGCAGGACGGCGGTGGTGTCTGCGGGCGCAGGCCCCATTCGCGGTCGCCCGGAACTCGGCGACGCGACGGCGGGCTTGATGGCAGGGCGGTCGTCCGCCGCGGTGGTCGCCCGCGAGCGTGGGCCGGAGAACGCGGACACCGCCGTCGGCCTGTCGCGCGATGCGGGTACGCCAGTGGCTCGCCCAACAGCAGCAAGGGGCCGAACGCCGAGGCTCAGACATCTCAGGAGACCATGACATGGACCGAGACCGCATCCTGCTCACCCCCGGCCCGCTGACGACGACGCTGCGCACCAAGCTCGCGATGCTGAAAGACTGGGGCAGCTGGGACACCGACTTCAACGCCGTCACCGCCAGCGTGCGGCAGCGCTTGCTCGACATCGTCCATGGCCAGGAGACCCACGTCGTCGTGCCCTTGCAGGGCAGCGGCACGTTCAGCGTCGAGGCCGCGGTCGCCACGCTCGTGCCACGCGACGGCCATGTGCTGGTGCTGGACAACGGCGCCTATTGCAAACGGGCTGCGAAACTGACGCAGATGATGGGCCGCCGCGCCAGCGTGATGGCCTTCGCCGAAGACGAACCCGTCTCAGCCGCGGCACTCGACGCACGGCTGCGCTCGGTGGCCAGCATCACACACGTGATCCTGATCCACTGCGAAACCGGCACCGGCGTCGAGAACCCACTGGCCGAGGTGGCGGCGGTCTGCGAAAAACACGGCAAGGGCCTGATCGTCGATGCGATGTCCAGCTTCGCGGCCCTGCCCATCGACGCACGCAGCGTGCGCTTCGACGCCCTGGTCGCCGCCAGCGGCAAGTGCCTCGAAGGCGTGCCCGGCATGGGCTTCGTCTTCCTGCGCATCGCCGTGCTCGATGGCTGCGCCGGCAACAGCCAGAGCCTGGCGATGGACTTGCACGACCAGCATGTCTACATGGGCAAGACGGGGCAGTGGCGCTTCACGCCGCCGACGCATGTGGTCGTGGCCTTGTCGGAGGCCATCACCCAGTTCGTCGAAGAAGGGGGCCAGCCGGCGCGGCTGGCGCGGTACCGCGACAACTGCAAGACATTGGTCGACGGCATGGCGGCACTGGGTTTCAAGCCCTTCCTGAAACCCGAACTGCAGGCGCCCATCATCGTGACCTTCCACGCCCCCGCGCACCCGGCCTACGATTTCAAGCGTTTCTACGACGGCGCGAAGGCACGTGGGTTCATGCTCTACCCGGGCAAGCTCACCGAGGTCGATACTTTCCGTGTCGGCTGCATCGGCGCCATCGGCCGCAACGAGATGATGCAGGCCGTCGGCGCCGTGGCAGACACCTTGCGCGAAATGGGCATAACGTAGCGAGATCCCGCCCGTTGAAAGAGACAACAACATGGCCACGTCCAAGAAGGAACATCCCGCCGTCGCCGCAGTGCGCGCCAGCGGTGCGAACAAGGTCAAGGTCGCCTGCAGCGACATCGACGGCGTCCTGCGCGGCAAGTACCTGCACAAGGACAAGTTCTTCGGTGCCGCGGAACCGTACCCCCAGGGCGGCTTCGGCTTCTGCGATGTCGTCTTCGGCTGGGACTCGTCGGACCAGTGTTACGACAACACCCAGGTCACCGGCTGGCAGCACGGTTTTCCCGACGCACTGGCGCGCCTGGACTTGGGCACAGCGCGCCATGTGCCCTGGGACAACGGCGTGCCGTTTTTCCTGGGCGAGTTTGTCAACGCCGACGGCACGCCGTTTGCCGTGTGCCCGCGACAGACCTTGAAGCGGGTGCTGAAACGCGCCGAGAAACTCGGTCTGCTGCCGATGGCCGGCATGGAGTTCGAGTGGTTCAACTTCGCCGAGACGCCGCAAAGCTGGGCGGCGAAGAAAGGCGTCGGTCCCGACCCCATCACGCCCGGCATGTTCGGGTATTCGCTGCTGCGCATGGGCGATCAACGCGGCTTCTTCAACGCGCTGATGGACGACATGCAGGCCTTCGGCGTGCCGATCGAAGGCCTGCACACCGAAACCGGCCCGGGCGTCTACGAAGTCGCGATCCAGTTCGGCGAAGCGCTCGAACAGGCCGACCGTGCCATCTTGTTCAAGACCGGCGCCAAGGAGATCGGCAAACGTTTTGGCGTCATGCCCAGCTTCATGGCGAAGTGGAACCAGGCGCTGCCGGGTTGCAGCGGCCACATCCATCAAAGCCTGTCCGACGGCAAGACGAACCTGTTCTTCGACGCCAAGTCGCCACGCCGGATGAGCAAACTCTTCGAGAGTTATCTTGCCGGCCAGGTGGCCTGCCTGATGGAGTTTGCGCCGATGTTCTGGCCCACGGTGAACAGCTACAAACGCCTGGTCGACGGCTTCTGGGCGCCGGTGAAACCCACCTGGGGCATCGACAACCGCACGGCGAGTTTCCGCGTCATCGCGGGTTCGCCGAAGGCAACGCGGCTGGAAACGCGCTGCCCGGGCGCCGACGTGAACCCGTATCTGGCGATGGCTGCCGTCATCGCCGCCGGGCTGCATGGCGTCGAGAAGGGGTTGAAGCTGACGACGCCGCCGATCACCGGCACCAACCAGGGCGCGGAAGACATTCCGCGCGCACCACGGTCGCTGATCCGCAGCACGCACAACTTCAAGGAGTCGAGCATCGCACGCGACTGGCTCGGCGACACCTTCGTCGACCACTTTGCCGCCACGCGCGAATGGGAACACCGACAGTGGCAGGATGCGGTGACCGACTGGGAACTGAAGCGTTATTTCGAGATCATTTGAAACCATGGCCATCACCAAATTCAGCTTCCCGACGCCCATCCATTTCGGCGCCGGCGCGCGCAAGCTCGTCGCCGCGCATCTGCTCGAACAAGGCCTGAAACGGCCGCTGATCGTCACCGACCGTGCACTCGGCGTCCTGCCGGTGCTGGCCGAGTTCCGCAGCCATCTCGGCGGCATGGAGGTAGCGGTGTTCGACGGCGTCTTCGGCAATCCCGTAGCCAGCCAGGTGATGGCCGGCGCGGCGGCGTACAAGGTGCACGGCGCCGACTGCGTGATTGGCTTCGGCGGCGGCGCCGCGCTCGATGTCGCCAAGGTCGTGGCCTTGATGGCGGTGCACGACGGCGATGTCATCGAATATGTCTGGGACCACCCGCAGGTGCGGCCCATCGTCAACACCCTGCCCTACTTCATCGCGCTGCCCACGACATCAGGCACCGGTTCCGAAGTCGGCCGCTCGGCGGTGGTGGCCGAAGAAGACACGCACATCAAGCGCGCGGTGTTCAGCCCCGCGCTGCTGGCCAAGGCCGTGTTCGCAGACCCCGAACTGACGTTTGCGCTGCCCGGCCCCATCACCGCGGCCACCGGCATGGACGCGCTCACACACAACATCGAAAGTTACCTCTCGCCGGCCTACCACCCGCTGTGCGACGGCATCGCGCTCGAAGGCCTGCGCATCGGCGCACGTGCACTGGCCAAGGCCGTGCACGAACCGAGCAGCCTGCAGGCGCGCGCCGACATGATGATGAGTTCGCTGATGGGCGCCATCGCGTTCCAGAAGGACCTGGGCTCGGTGCATGCCGCGGCGCACGCGCTGGGTGCGGTGGTCGACATGCACCACGGTCTGGCCAACGCGCTGATGATCGACACCGTGCTGGCCTGGAACTTCGAGGCTGTGCCGCAGAAGTTCAGCGAACTCGGGCAGGTGGTCGGCGTCAGCGGAGAAGGCTTCGTGCCCTGGCTCAAGCAGCTGAAAGCCGACATCGGCATCACTGGCGGCCTGGCAGCACGCGGCGTCACACACGAGCACCTGCCCAGGCTGCTGCCACTGGCGGCGAAAGACTTCGCCGGCGCCACCAACCCCAGGCCCGCCACCGAGGCCGACTACGAGCGCCTGTTCATTCAGGCGATGTGAACACCACCATGAAGACCGGCCCGCTGCTGATCGGCGTTTCCGCCCGCATCTACACGCCGGGAACACACGGCATCAACGTCAGCGGTGTCTGGACCAAGACGCTGCACTACCTGGAGCAGTCGGTCGCACACTGGGTGCTGTCGGGCGGCGCGATGGCGGTGATGATTCCGGCGGTGACGAAGGACAGCATCGTCACGCGCAGCGACCTCAACCTGCACGACTACGCCGAAGCGCTGGACGGCCTGCTGCTGCAAGGCGGCAACGATGTCGCACCGCAGAGCTACGGCGAAGAGCCGCTGGATCCCGCCTGGGCCGGCGACCCGGTGCGCGACCGCTACGAAACCGAGCTGGTCAACGCCTTCGTGCAGGCTGGCAAACCGGTGTTCGGCATCTGCCGCGGCCTGCAGTTGCTGAACGTGATGTTCGGCGGCACGCTGCTGCAGGACATCCACACCCAGCGTCCGGCATCGCATGCGCACCGCGACGCTTCGATCTACGAACGTCATGTGCATGCGGTGGAAGTGCTGCCCGGCACGCGGCTGGCTGAGTTGTACCCCGGCACGCAGCGCGCCCGCGTCAACAGCATCCACCACCAGGGCATCAAGGACCTGGCGCCAGGCTTCGTCGTCGAAGCACGTTGCCCCGAAGACGGCATCGTCGAAGCCGTGCGCTGGTTGGGCCCGAGTTTCATCGCCGGCGTGCAATGGCACCCGGAGTTCCACGACCCGGCGGACACGGCCTTGATCGACGACCGCCCCATCCTCCACGACTTCCTGAACGCGGCACGCGCCGACCGCAGGTGAACACCATGCCCACGCTGAAGATCTTCAATCCGGCCACCGGCCATCCCATCGACGAACGCCCGGCCGATGACGCTGCTTCGGTGGCTGTCAAAGCGGCCGCAGCACGCGCGGCGCAGCCTTCCTGGGCCGCAGTGTCGATGGCCGACAAGCTCGACACCGTGCGCCGCTTCCGCGCCGCGCTGGTGGCCGAACACGAGACGCTGGCGGCAACGCTGACGCAGGAGACCGGCAAGCCGATCGCGCAGGCGCGCGGTGAACTGAACGGCCTGCTCCCGCGCATCGACTTTTTCCTCGAACAGGCCGAAGGCTCGGTGCGCGACGAACATGTGTTCAACGGCGGCGGCATGCACGAACAGATCAGCCATGTGCCGCTGGGTGTGGTGGCCAACATCTCGGCTTGGAACTATCCGTACTTCGTCGGCTGCAACGTCATCATCCCGGCCTTGCTGACCGGCAATGCCGTGCTCTACAAACCCAGCGAATACGCCACGCTGACGGGCCTGAACATCACACGCCTGCTGCATGCCGCCGGTGTGCCAAAGGACGTGATGGTGGCGCTGGTCGGCGCGGGCGAGGTCGGCGCGGCGCTGCTGGCGCAGCAGGTCGACGGTGTCTTCTTCACCGGCAGCCACGCCACCGGCATGCGCATCGCCGCTGCCGTGGCGGGCCGGCTGGTCAAGCTGCAGCTGGAACTCGGCGGCAAGGATCCGAGCTATGTGCGCGCCGACGCCGACCCGAAGGTGGCCGCCGAATCGCTGGCCGACGGTGCGATGTACAACACCGGCCAGAGCTGCTGTTCGGTGGAGCGCATCTACGTGCACGAAAGCCTGCACGATGCCTTCGTCGCGCACTTCCTGGCCACGGTGGACAGCTTCAAGGCCGGCGACCCGATGGACCCCGCCACCTACATCGGCGCCATCACCCGTGCGCCGCAGCTGGCGCTGCTGGAAGCGCAATGCGCCGATGCGTTGGCCAAGGGCGCGACGCTGCAACGCGGTGGCAATCGCGCGCCGTTCAACAGCTTCGCGCCGACGGTGTTCACCAACGTGAACCACCGCATGGAGATCATGCGTGAAGAGAGTTTCGGCCCGGTCATCGGCATCCAGAAGGTGGCCGGCGACGAAGAAGCGGTGGCGCTGATGAACGACACGCGCTACGGCCTGACGGCAGGTGTCTTCACCCGCGACGAAAACAAGGCGCGCGAGTTGCTGGCGCGTGTCAACGCCGGCTCGGTCTACTGGAACTGCTGCGACCGCGTCAGCCCGCGCCTGCCGTGGAGCGGCGTTGGCGACTCCGGCGTCGGCCTGACGTTGTCGGCCGATGGCATCCGCACCTTCACGCGGCCGAAGGCGTGGCACTTGCGCAGCCCGGCTTGAAACGGCTCGCGCTGTTCGACCTGGACAACACGCTGCTCGACGGCGACAGCGATGTGCTGTGGTGCGAGTTCCTGATGCATGAAGGTGTGCTCGACCGCGCCGAGTTCGCGGAGCGCAATGCCACGATGGATGCTGCGTATCGCGCTGGCGAGGCGACGCCGCAGGCCTTCAGCGCGTTTTATGTCTCTACGCTCGCGGGCCGCAGCGCGGCCGACTGGGAGCCGCTGCGCCAGGCCTTTCTGCGGCGCGAAATTGTGCCGCGCATTCCCGCTGCCGCGATGGCGCTGGTGGCGCGCCACCGCGATGCCGGCGACCTGCTGGTGCTGACCACCGCCACCAACCGCTTCCTCACCGAGCTGACCGCGGTGCACCTCGGCATCGAGCACCTGATCGCAACCGACTGCGAAGTCGGCGCCGACGGCTGCTTCAGCGGCCGGCCGACCGGTGTGCTGAACATGCGCGAAGGCAAGGTGACGCGGCTGCACAGCTGGCTCGCAGCGCGTGGCCAGGCGCTGGCCGATTTCCACAGCACGGCCTACAGCGATTCGATCAACGACCTGCCGCTGCTTTGCGCGACAACGGTGGCCGTGGCGGTGCATGCCGATGCCCGGCTGGCGGCAGAGGCCAGCTCGCGCGGCTGGGCGCAGCTACAGCTGCGCAGTTAGGCCACGCCGCGGATCTGCCGCACCAGCACGGCGCCGAGCAAGGTGGCCGCAGCGGCGAACGCATACAGCCCCGCATAACCGCCGCCGTACGTGACGAGCACGGCCGCGACCGCCGGCGCCAGCACCTGCGGCGCGGCGTTGGCGATGTTGATCACGCCCAGGTCCTTGCCGCGGTGTGCCGCCGCGGGCAGCACCTGGGTGATCAAGGCCTGATCCACGGCCACGTAGAGGCCGTAACCCAAGCCCATCAACCCTGCTGCCGACAGCGCCATCGGCCAGGTCGGCCACAACGCCAGCAGCAGGCTCGCCGCGGCCATCACGGCGCCGGAGACGATGACGTGCACCTTGCGGCGGCCCGAGCGGTCCGACACTACGCCGCCAGCGAACGCGGCGACCAGCACACCCGCGGTGTAGACCAGCACCAGCAGCAGCAGCCCGTCCTCGGCCGTCTCGCCGGGGAACAACAGTTCGTAGCGGATCCTGTCGCGCAGGAAGTACAGCAGGTACAGCGTCGCGAGCGCATTGCCGAGGTTGATCAGGAACCGGGTTGCCCAGGCCCAGGCGAAGTCCGGATGCCGGCGCGGGCTGATCCAGAACCCGGCCAGGAAGACGCGCCACGACCACGGCGGCCGGTCTTCGCGGCGCAGCGGCGTGTTGCGCGTGAACAGCAGCCATGGCAACGCGCACAGCAGCAGCACGCCGGCAACGGCGACATAACCCTGCGCGACCCCGGTCACCGCAGCGGTGACGAGCAAGGTGCCGACGACCACACCCAGCGGTTGCGTCACGCCGAACCAGGCGCTGCACAACGCGCGCTGCGGCACGGGCACCTGGTCGGGCACTTCGGCGGTGAGCGCTGCGAGCATCGCGTTCAACGCGGCCTGCACCAGGCACCACCACAGCGCGACGCCGATCAGCGTGGTCTGCTGCCCCAGCATGACGAGCGCCAGCGCACCGAGCACGGCGCCGCCCAGGTTCCACGGGTGGCGGCGGCCGAAGCGCGACGTGGTGCGGTCGGACAAGGCACCGAACAGCGGGTTGGCGAACAGTGACACCAGCGCGCCGATGCCGGTGACCCAGCCGAGCGCCGCCACCTTGTCGGCCGCGGCGATGGCCTCCATCTGCTGCGCCAGCAAGACCTGGATCGGCGCGAACAGCGCCGTCCACAGGCCCAGGTTGCACAGCGCCAGCAGCGCCATGAAGCGCTTGCCGACCGGTGTGCGCGGCTCGGCGAGTGCAGGGTCGCCAGCGCCGCTCATCGCTGCGCCGCGATCAGGCCGCGGTACCAGCGGTAGGAAGCTTTGGGCGTGCGCCGCTGGTTCGCATAGTCGACATGCACCAGCCCGAACCGCGGCCGGTAGCCTTCGGCCCACTCGAAGTTGTCGAGCAAGGACCAGACGAAATAGCCGCGCACGTCGACGCCGCCGTCCATCGCAGCGCGCAAGGCCTGCAGGTGCTGGTGCAGGTAGTCGATGCGGCGGGTGTCGTCGACACCCGCCACGTCGGGCATCGCAGCGCCGTTTTCGGTGATCAGTATGGGCGGCAGCTTGTCGCCGTACTGTTCACGCAAGCCCAGCAGCAACTCGGTCAGGCCTTGCGGAACGACGGACCAGCCCATCTCGGTGCGCTCGTACTGCGCCGGCGCTTCGGCCTCCATCAGCGGCACCGGCGCGCCTGCCGGCGTGGCCTGCACGTAGTTCGGGTTGTAGTAGTTGATGCCGAAAAAATCCAGCGGCTGCGCGATGGTTGCCAGGTCGCCTGCGCGCACGGCCGACAGGTCGAGGCCCAGCGTTTCCAGCTCCTGCGGATATCGGCCCAGCAGCAGCGGCTCGACATGCTGGCGCCCGTGCAAGACATGCAACAGGCCGGCGGCGGCCTGGTCTTCGGCGCTGTCGCTTGCCGGCCGCGCCGGCGCCATGCTTTGTGCGATGCCGATCTGCACGCTACCCGGCAGGCTGGCGCGCAGCGCCTGCACCGCCATGCCGTGCGACAGCAGCAAGTGGTGCACCACAGCGAACGAATCCAGCCCCAGCGTCAACCCGGGCGCGTGCGTGCCGATCGCGTGCCCGAACACCGAATGTTCGAAGGTTTCGTTGTGCGTGATCCAGCGCGGCACGCGGTCGCCCAGCCGTTCGGCCACGAGTTGCGCGAACTCGGCGAAGCGCTCGGCCGTGTCGCGCGCACACCAGCCGCCGGCGTCCTGCAGAGCCTGCGGCAAGTCCCAGTGGTACAGCGTCGGCATCGGGCTGATGCCGCGTGCGAGCAAGGCGTCGACCAGGCGCGAATAGAAGTCCAGGCCTTTTGCATTCGGTGCGCCGCGGCCCGTGGGCTGGACCCGCGACCAGCCGATCGAGAAGCGGTACGCACCGACGCCCAGCCCGGCCAACATCGCCAGGTCTTCGTCGAGACGGTGGTAGTGGTCGCAGGCGACCGCTGCCGTTTCGGCGCGCGCGATGCGCCCGGGTTCGCTGCAGAAACGGTCCCAGATCGACGGCCCGCGGCCGTCTTCGGCCAGCGCACCTTCGATCTGGTAGGCCGAGGTCGAGACGCCCCAGACGAAGTCCTTGGGAAACCGCATCGTGGTCTCAAAGGCTGGCGCGCAACTCGACACCCACGGTGCGCGGCGGGCTGATCGTGGCGTACGGCGAGCCCAGGCCGGCGGCGATGTAGTTGACGCCCGTGACGTAGCGTTTGTCGGCCAGGTTGTTGACCACCAGCGCCAAGCCCCAGCGCGCCGAACCGCTGGCCGCGCTGTCCCAGCCCAGGCGCGCGTCGAGCCGCGTTCTGGCACCGCCGACCTGGAAGCTCGGCGTCTGCAGGCAGGTGCCTTGGCCCACCGACTCGCCGTTGCAGCGCGTCGCACCGATGTAGGCGCCTTGCAGCGTGGCGACGGCCGTGCCGCCAGCCAGCGCCCAGCTGTAGTCGCCGCCCAGCGTGCCGGTCCAGCGCGGTGTGCCGACCGGCTGGCCGCCGAGGTCGCTGCCATCGCTGGCGAGATGGCGTTTGTAGACCTGGTCGATGTACTCGGCCGCCGTGTACAGGCGCAGCTGCGGTGTGAGCTGCCAGCGCAGGTCGACGTCCAGACCGCTGGCCTTCTGGTCGCTGACCGTCACTTCGTAGGCCGGCACGCCGCTGCCGCTGGCCGACGGCACCAGGGTCAGCGACTGCAGGTTGTCGAACTTGTAGTGGAACAGCGCCGCGCTGTAGACCAGGCCGGCCGTGCGGAACTGGCCCTTCACGCCGACCTCCAAACTGGTGACCGTTTCCGGCCCGTAGTCGCCGTTGACCGCCAGCGCGTTGAAACCACCGGCCTGGTAGCCGCGTGTGACCGAGCCGTAGACCATGGTGTCGGCGCCGAAGCGGTGGTCCAGCACCAGGCGCGGGCTGAGGTTGCGCCACGACTTCTGCACCACCAGCGGCGCGCTCGAAGCACCCTGGCCGCCGATCAGCTGGTTCTGCGACACGACGGCCTGCAGCATGGCGGCGTCGGCTTCCGACAACGCGCCGACAGCCACCAGCGTGGGGAAGAAGTCCGCTGCGTTGAGGGCGCCGAGTTGCGCGTCGAGGCTGCTGGCGCTGCGCAGCGGGCTGTACCAGCTGAATTGTTTTTCGTCGCGGGTGAAGCGGATGCCGGTGGTCAGGTTCGTGGCCGGCGTCAGGTGCCAGATCGCGTCGCCGTACAGCGCGAAGGCCTTGTAGGTGCCGGCGTTGACCATGTTCTCCTGCCAGGGCTGGGCCAGCAGGTCGATGCCAGGCACACCCACCGCCGTCGCCAGGCTGTTGATGGTGGCGTACGGTGCGATGCCGGCGACGTTGCCGAACAGCGTGTCCAGCGCGTTGGTGACCGTGTTGATCTCGCTCGTCTGGTTCGCCTTCTCGTGGAACAGGCTGGCGCCGACCAGCCAGTCGACGCTGCTGTTCTGCGCCGCCAGCTTGAACTCCTGCTGCCAGGTGGTGTTGCCTTCGACGTTGCCGGTGGACAGGTAGGTGGCGGCCTGGTTCGTGCCGTCGTTGTCGGTGCGGTTGACCGAACGGAAGTGGCGCCAGGCGCTGGTCGACGTGAACTCGGCCCACGGCAGCGTGTGCTCGATGCGCAGCGTCAAGCCGTCGAAGCGGCGCGACTCTTCGTTGCCGGCGGCGTCGTTGCGCAGCGGCGCCGTGCGCGGGTCGAGGTAGGTGGAAGGGTCGGCGCCGTAGCTCGGTGTGGCCAGCAGGCCGATGGACGGCAAGGCGCGCTGGTCCAGCTCTTCGTGTTCCCACGACAGCACCGCGCGGGTGCTGTTGGAAGCGCTCCAGCCCAGGGCCGCGCGTGTGCCCCAGGCGTGTTCGCCGCGTTCTTGTTGCCCGGTCGCGGCGTCCTGCTGCCAGCCTTTGCTGAAGTTCCCGGTGGCGCTGACGCGCAGCGCCAGGTCTTCGTTCAACGGCTGGTTCAGCACCGCCTCGACATGCCGTGTGCGGCCCAGGCGCAGCAAGCCGCTGGCCGCAAAGACGCCGTTCGGATTGTTCGTTAGCACCGAGATCGCGCCGCCTGCGCTGTTGCGGCCGAACAGCGTGCCCTGCGGCCCCTTCAGCACCTCGATACGCTTGACATCGTTGAAGTTCAGCAAAGCGCCGCCGGTCTTGCCCGTGTAGACACCATCGACGTACACACCCACCGGCGCATCGGTGCCGATGCCGAAGTCGCCGGTGCCGATGCCACGCAGCGAAAACAGCGGCTGCGTCGGCTGGTCGGCCACGACCTGCAGCCCCGGGATGTAGCCGTTCATCTGGCCCAGGTTGGCAGCGCCGAGCTTGCGGATCTGTTCGCCGCTGACGATCTGCAGCGCGATCGGCACGTTCTGCATCTCCTGGATGCGGCCGTTGCCGGTGATGGTGATCTGCTCGGGCGCGCTGTCCTGCTGCGCCCACGCTGCGGGCACCCCCAGCGCCGCCAATGCAGCCAGCGAAAGGCAGGATCGAAGCGGTGTTTTGCTCATGGTGGCGTCCCTTGCTGAAAGATGGTTCAAGACGGCGCGAAGGCCTTGCGCGCAAACGGCAGTGACATCACGACGCAGGCCCCGAGCGCGATGCCGAAGCCCATGCCGCCCAGCCTGGTCAGCAGCGTTCCAGCCACCGCCGTACCGAGTGCGACGCTGGCGAATGTGATGACGACGCTGCGCGCAACCAGCGAACCGTCGCTGTCCAGCGCCGACAGCCGCGCTGTCAGGAACGGCGTCAGCGCATAGAACCCGAGCGTCATCAGCAGTTGCGCGGTGAAGTAGGCGGCCCAGCCCTGCGCTGCGAAGAACCAGACCACCGAAACCGCCATCGCCAGCTGCGCGGCGCCGATGATGCGCAGCCGCAGTTCGTGGCTTCGCCGGTGCGACGCCGCCAGGCAGCCGGCGAGGCCGAGCACCGAGGCCAGCGACAGCAGCAGCCCGCCCTGCCCTGCCGCGATGCCGGCGCGCTGGCCGACGACGGCGGCCACCGCCCACTGCGCCGCCAGCACGCCGTAGACCAGGACCATGGCGGTCCAGATCGGCAGCAGCACGCCAAGGTGCTGGCGCAGACGCGGGCCGTGTTGCGCCGACGCCGGGCCGGCAAACGCCGCGTGCGCCGCATGCGCGCCTGCACCGGCCGTCGGCCAGGCGATCAAGGCAAACGCCGCTGCGAACGCCGGGAACAGCCAGGCATCGGCCCAGCGTTCGGGCAGGAAGGCGGCAGCGACCAGCAGCGCGCCGTCGAAGACCCCGGCGCCGAGAATGATCACGCCCCAGGCGCGCTCGGCCGCGGCGCGGTTCGACAGGCTCGCCGCCACCACGGCGAACAACATGCCCTCGAACAGCCCAGCCAGGCCGCGCGAGACGCCGACCCAGCCGATGCTGGGCAGCCACGCGGCCGCGGCCTGCGCCGCCACCGTGCCGATGGTGCCCAGCCACGCAAACCGGCGTGGCGCAAGCGCGATGCGGTGCGGCAGCACGGCACAGGCGATGGCGATGCCGGCGATTTCCAGGCCCGCCATCTCGGTGGCGATGTCTTCGCCGACGCCGAAACGGCGCATCAGCACGGCCACGATCAGCGGCATCAGGATCGTGCCGTTGGTCGCCACCGCATAGGCGCAAGCCAGCCGCAGCAGCGCGGCGGCGTTGAGTTCGGGGCGGGTGCCTGCGGCAATCGTGGTCATGGGGCGAGCCTGGATCCATCGACGCTTGAACATGAGCGTTGATCACAATATAATGTGAGCAACGATCATGTGTCAATCCGCAAACCAACCCACCGACAGCGGCACCGAAACCGCGCACGGCGCCGTGCAAGACAACGGCGGATGGCCGCGATGAGCACCGCCGACGTGCGGCGCCGGCCGCAGCAGGAGCGCAGCAAGACACGTGTCGAGGCGATCCTGGAAGTGGCGCTCGAGCTGGTCGTCGAACAAGGCTCCGAAGCGCTGGCCATGCGCGAGGTGGCGCGCCGCGCCGGTGTGCAGATCAGCTCGGTCTACCAGTACTTCCCGTCCAAGGCCGCGATCATTCGCGAGCTGGCCACGCGCAACCTCGACCGCGTGCGCGCGCTGCTGCAAGACGAGGTGACCCGGCTGTTCGCCCGCGGCCGGTTGCCGACACCGGCGCAGGCTGTCAACCGCGTCGTCGACGCCTACTACGGCCACTACCGCGACCAGCCGCAGGCGGTGGCGGTCTGGGCCGGCGCACAGGGCGACCATGGCCTGCGCGAACTCGATGTCGAAGACAGCCGCCGCACGGCGGAATTCCTGGTCCAGCCGCTGATGCAGATCCTGTCGCTGAGCGACGCGCAGGCGGTGTTCGCGCTGGCCTTGCTGCTGACCGACATCACGGGTTCCGCGGCGCGGCTGGCGCTGTCGGTCGAACCGCCGCTGCGCGACCAACTCATCGCGAACCTGAAGACCATGTTGATCGCCACGCTCGAAGCGCATCGGGCGGCGGGGCCGAAGCGGTGAACGAACACGGCTACGACCACGGGTATGAACATTACCGGCGCGCGCTCGCCGGCACCCGCCTGCCAGCGGCCTTTGTCGACCTCGACCATCTCGGCAGCAACATCGCCAACCTGCGCCAGCGGGCCGGCGGCCTGCCGATCCGGCTGGTGACGAAGTCGATCCGCTCGGTTGCCATATCGCGCCGGCTGCTCGCCGCCGGGCCGTTGTTCCGCGGCCTGCTGTGTTATTCGCCGGCCGAGGCGGCATGGCTGGCGGCGCAAGGCTTCGATGACCTGCTCGTCGCCTATCCGTCGACCGAGCCCGATGACCTGCGTGCCGTCGCCAGCCAGTTGCGGCTGGGGCGCAGCATCACGCTGATGGTCGACTGCGCCGCGCAGCTCGAACGCATCGACGCCGTGGCACGGGCTGAAAGCGTGTGCATGCCGGTGGCGATCGACCTCGACATGTCGTCGGATTTCCCGGGCCTGCGCTTCGGTGTCTACCGTTCGCCGGTGGCCGGCGTGGCGGCGGCTTTGGCCTTGGCCGCAGAGATCGCACGGCACCCGGCGCTGCGGCTGGACGGCCTGATGGGCTACGAAGGCCAGATCGCCGGCCTGATGGACGACGTGCCCGGCCAGGGCCTGAAGAACGCCGTCGTGCGTTTCCTCAAGCGGCGCTCGATCGCCGAGGTCAACACTCGCCGGCACGACACCGTTGCGGCCTTGAAGGCCGCCGGCCACGAGCTGCGCTTCGTCAACGGCGGCGGCACGGGCAGCTTCGAGAGCACGCGGCAGGACAGCAGCGTCACCGAGCTGGCTGCCGGCTCGGGCCTGTACCTGCCGACCCTGTTCGACCACTACCGGGCCTTCCGTGCGCTGCCGGCGGCGGGCTTCGCGCTGCCGGTCACGCGCGTGCCCAAGCCCGGCATCGTCACCTGCGCTGGCGGTGGCTATCCGGCGTCCGGCCCGGCCGGCGCCGACCGCCTGCCGCAGCCGTGGCTGCCCGCGGGCTGCACGTTGATCGCCAATGAAGGTGCGGGCGAAGTGCAGACGCCGGTGCGCCATCCGGACACGGTGGTGTTCGATGTCGGCGACCCGCTGCTGTTTCGCCATGCCAAGGCCGGCGAACTGTGCGAGCGCTTCAACACCTTGTCGCTGATCGAAGGCGGTCGTGTGGTCGACGTCGTCACCACCTACCGCGGTGACGGACAGTGTTTTTCCTGATGAACCACGCAAGAGCAGGCAAGGGAACGGTGATGTGGCAAAACTGGTCGGGCACTGTCAGCTGCCCCGAGGCCCGTGTGGTCGCCCCTGGCAGCCGTGCCGAGCTGGTGCAGGCGCTGCGCGACGCGGCGCTGGGTGGGCGAGGCGGGAAAAGCGTGCGCATGCTCGGCGCCGGCCACTCGTTCAGCCCGCTGGTCGCAACCGATGGCGTGATCCTCTCGCTGGACCAGCTGCAGGGCGTGATCGACATCAATGCCGAAGCCCGCACGGCCCGTGTGCACGCCGGCACCCGGCTCTGGGCGCTGGGCGCCGCTTTGGCCGAACACGGCCTGGCGATGGAGAACCTGGGCGACATCAACGTGCAGTCGATCGCCGGCGCCACCAGCACCGGCACCCACGGCACCGGCATCGCGTTCGGCAACCTGGCGACGCAGATCGCCGGGCTCAAGTTCGTGCTCGCCGATGGCAGCGAAGTCAGCGCCAGCGCCACCGAGAATGCGCAGCTCTTCGAAGGCGGGCGGGTTGGGCTCGGCAGCCTGGGCGTGCTGAGCGAAATCAGCCTGCGGCTGGTGCCGTCGTTCCGGCTGCGGCTCGAACGCGGCAAGATGGACCTCGAAGACTGCCTGGCCCAGGCCGACACACTGGTGGCGCGCAACCGCTCGTTCGAGTTCTACTGGCTGCCGCACACCGACGCGGTGCTGACCAAGGCTTGGAACGTCACCGATGAGGCGGTCGACAAGGTCGGCTGGCAGCGCTACGTCTCCGACGTGCTGCTGGAAAACACCGCCTTCGGCCTCTTGTGCAAACTCGGTAAGGCCGTGCCTGCGCTGTGCCCGCCGATCAGCCGCTTCTGCGCTGCGCTGCTGTCGAACAGCAGCCAGGTCGACGCCAGCCACTCGATGCTGTCGACGGTGCGCCAGGTCCGCTTCAACGAAATGGAGTGGTCGCTGCCGGCGGCACGCGGCGCCGATGCGCTGCGCGAGATCCGGGCGCTGATATCGCGGCGCGAATTCCCGCTGATGTTTCCGCTGGAATACCGCTGGGTCCGTGGCGACGACATCTGGCTGAGCCCGAACTACGGCCGCGACAGCGTGCACATCTCCGTGCACCAGTTCAGCGGCATGCCTTTCGAGCGTTATTTCGACGCCGTGCAGGCGATCTGCCTGAACCACGGCGGCCGCCCGCATTGGGGCAAGGTGCACACGCTGGCGGCGCGCGAGCTGGCCAGGCTCTATCCGCGCTGGGACGACTTCCTCGCATTGCGCGAGCGTCTGGACCCGGGTGGCAGGTTTCTCAGCCCGTACTTGCGCAGCTTGTTCGGCTGAGGCCATGCCGGGGAGGCGCCGCGCTCAGCGCGCCAGGTGTTTGGCCAGGAAACGCTCCAGCCGGGCTGCGAAGTCCAGCCGGGTTGTTTCCTTCAGCCAGGAGTGGCCTTCGCCGTTGTACACCACGTATTCCGGCTCCTGGCCGGCGTCGCGCAAGGCGCTGCGCAGCTTGCGGGCGTGTTCCATCGGCACGCGGCTGTCGAGCTCGCCGAAGGCCAGCAGCAGCGGTGTCTTGATGCGGCCGGCCTGCACCACCGGGGACACCGCTTGCAGCATCTCGGCGTCCTTGTCGGGGTCGCCCAGCAGCGTCGGCAGCGAATAGCGGCGTGCAGTGACGCTGATGTCGCTGGCAGCCAGCGCCTCGAACATCAGCCGCGGTTCGGTCACCGCCACCCAGGCCGCGCCGCACTTGTACAGCTCGGGGTGCCGCACCAGCCCCATCAGCGTGGCATAACCGCCAAAGCTGGCGCCGGCGATGCAGACACGCTGGCCGTCGGCCCGGCCCTGTTTGACGGCCCAGAGCGTGGCGTCGGCGATGTCGTCCTGGATCGCCCGCCCCCATTGCCGCCAGCCGGCGCTGAAGTGTTCATCACCGTAACCGGCACTACCGCGGTATTCGGCGTTGATGACCAGGTAGCCGCGTGAGGCCAGAAACTGCGCATCGGCATCCCAGCTCCAGAAGCCGCCGCGCAGCCACGGACCACCGTGCACCAGCACCACGGCCGGCGCGGGCTGGCCGGGTTTGTGGCCCTTGGGCAGCGTCAGCCACACCGGCAGGTCGCGGCCGTCGCGCGCCTTGATGCGGTGGAACTCGACATCGGCCATCGCCCGCGGGTCCACCGCCTTACGCGCACGGCCGATCTCCAGCCATTGCGGCTCGGCGCCACGCAGCACAAACCACTGGCCCGGTTCGCGCGGTGAAAACGAATGCACCAGCACCGCACGGTCGGGCTGGGTGCAGCGCCGGCACGTCAGCCGGTTCACACGCCCGGGCAGGCGTTTGTCCACCAGCGCCTGCAGCTGTTTCATGCCGGGCTCGAACCACACCGTGTCCGACGCATCGGCGGTGAAGTGCACACCCAGCAGCGCGCCGGTGACGTCGTCGCTGACAAGCCAGCCGCCGAAGTCGAAACCCGGTGTGCTGACAAAGGGCTCCTTCTCGGGCAGTCCGGTGGCGGGGTCCCAGCGTTTAAGAACGGCAAAGCCCGCCGGCGAGGTCTCGGTGACGTAGAGCCGGCCCTGGCCGTCGATCTGGTGCGGTTCCCAGCTGAACTTCAACGGGTCGCCTTCGAGCAGCCGCGTCCAGGCCTCGCTGCCCGGCGCGCGGTAGTGCCAGGCCACCTTGCCGCGGCCCTCGGTCGTCATCGCCAGGCGCGCTTCGCCCAGGCGGTCGAAGCGCCAGCTCAGCGTGCTGCCCGGGATGTTGGCTACCGCCGAACGCTCTTTCTTGGTCTCAAGATGCAGGCGCATCGGTGTCACCGCGGCGAGGTCGCCGATGTTGTCGCGCCGCGTCAGGCCCACGATGATCTCGTTGCTGCCGTCGCGCGGCACGCCCATCACATAACTGCGCAGATAGCGCTCGGGGTCGGTGCCGTCGAAGCGGATGCTGTTCAGCGGCGTCCAGTAACGCTGGTCGGCGCTGCCCAGGCGCTTGTTGTACAGGTTGTAGAGCAGGCGGTCGTTGCCGAGCCAGTTGAAGCCGTCGACATCGAAGTCGTCGAAGGCGACCAGCATCCTGGCCTTGGACAGATCGTCCAGCGGCACGACGAAAAGTCCGTCGCGGCCGTTGACCGCCTGGCGCACGATGGCGACACGGTCGCCGTTGGGCGAAAGTTCGACATCGCGGATGTCGTCGGCGCTGAAGAACACCGAGGCCGGCGGCGGTGGTGGCGGCGTCGTCTGCGCATGCAGCCCGGGAACGAAGGACGCCAGCGCGCCCAACAGCAGCACGCAGCGCGTACAACATGACAGCATCATCCGGCGAACTCCCTGTTCATCCTGGTCTTTCGGCGCATTCTGCCGCAGCGCCGGCCGGCAAATGCGCACAATCGCGGCATTGCCCGATCGGTGTTTGCCATGACTCTGAAGCGACTCTTCTCCTGCCTGGCCGCGGTGCTGGCCTGCGCTGCGCCTGCCGCCCACGCGCAGACCTTGCCGGACCAAAAGGGCGCAGCGCCTGTGGCGCTGCGCGTGGCCACCGCCTTCGACCCGCAGACCATGGACCCGCAGGCGTTGGCCCTGCTGTACCACACACGCATCGCCTTCCAGCTCCACGAATCGCTGGTCAGCCGCGACGAGAAGTTCAACATCGAACCGGCACTGGCGCTGTCGTGGCAGATGACGAGCCCGACCACCTGGCGCTTCAAGCTGCGCCCGGGCGTGAGCTTCCACGACGGCAGTGCCTTCACTGCCGACGACGCGGTGTTCTCGATCGAACGTGCGCTGGCGCCGCCGTCGCAGCGCTCGTTCCAGCTCAAGGGCGTGACGGGCGTGAAGAAGATCGATGCGCTGACGATCGAGATGCAGCTCGAACAGCCCGACGCCGTGCTGCCCGAAAAAATGCAGTTCATCGCGATGATGAACAAGGCCTGGAGCGAGAAGAACGGTGTCGTGAAGGCGCAGGACTTCAACGCCAAGCAGGAGACTTTTGCCGTGCGCAACGCCAACGGCACCGGGCCGTTCAAGCTGAAGCGTTACGAGCCCGATGTGCGCACCGTGCTCGAACGCCACACCGGCTGGTGGGGCTGGGCCGACAGCAAGCGCCACGGCAACCTGCAGGAGGTGAGCTTCACCACCATCAAGAGCGACGCCACGCGGCTGGCCGCGCTGGCCTCGGGCGAAGTCGACATGGTGCTCGACCCGCCGTTCCAGGACATCGAACGGCTCAAGCGCGACAGCCAAATCGGCCTGCTGCAGATTGCCGACATCGGCCAGCAGTACTTCACTTTCGACCAGGCCCGCGACGAGCTGGAAAGCAGCGACGTGAAGGGCAAGAATCCGTTCAAGGACCTGCGGGTGCGCAAGGCCGTCTACCACGCGCTGAACATCGACCTCATCATCCAGAAGGTGCTGCGCGGCCAGGGTGTGCCGACCGGTGCCTTCCTGTCGTCGCGTGTCGACGGCTCGCCGCCCGAACTCGACCGCCGCCTGCCCTACGACCCCGCGAAAGCCAAGGCACTGCTGGCCGAAGCCGGCTACCCGAACGGGTTCGCGGTGACGCTGGACTGCGTCAACATCGCCTGGCGCGAAGCGGTCTGCCAGGCCGCCGCGGCAATGCTGACGCAGGTGGGTGTGCGCGCCACGCTGCGCAGCAGCCCGACGAACCAGTTCTTCCCCAAGCTGACGCAGGGCAGCGGCTCCTTCGTCGAGTTCGGCTGGACACCCAACACCGATGCCTGGGCGTCGCTGAACGCGCTGTTCCGCACCTGGGACAAGTCAGGCGGCGGCACTTTCAACGCCGGCCGCTACAGCAACCCCAAGCTCGACACGCTGATCGACGCGATGCGGGTCGAACCCGACCTGACGCGGCGCCGCGCCATGGTGGCCGTGGTGCTGCGCATGCTGGCCGAGGAACTGCCCTACGTGCCCTTGTACCGGCGCACGGTGACCTGGGCGATGGCCAAGAAGGTGACGGCCGTGCAGTGGCCCAACGACACCATCGAGCTGCGCTGGGTGCGCGTCAAGTAGGCGCGCGTTCGCGGTGTTCACGGCGTTGAAGCGGCGCTGCGCCAGCACCAGCATCGCAGCGAAGGTCAAGGGTTTCTGGCGCGTTGTCATCGAAGCCTCCTGGGCAGGGCGGCTGGCCCTGGCATGGAGCGCACTGTGACGACGGCAAGGCCACCGGCCCAGCGCCTTGCGACGGAACGCCGGCCCGCCGGCGCGAAACGGCCACGTTGCGGCGCCAGAAAGACGCTATCCGCAGGGCCGGTGCGTGCGGCGGAAGTCGCTGGGCATCACCGCACCGGTCTGCCCATGCAGGCCGCGGCCCAGCGACTTGGCCATGCGCTCCTGCTTGACGAACGGGCCCTGGTCCCAGCGCACACGGGCGCTCCAGGCATGGCCTTCTTCGACCATGCGGCGGTTGATGTTGGCGCCTTCCAGCACCAGCGTGCCGTTGATGCGGCCCTTCTCGGCGCGCCCGGCAGGCGTGATGAGGACGATGCGGTCGAGCACCCAGTCGCGCAGCGCCGCCTTGGCCTCCGGGCCCCAGGGCTGGCAGGTCTCGGGGGCGTCGATGCCGGTGAGCCGGACCTGGAATGCCGCGCCCGAAACGGGGTTCAAGAGCACGGTGTCACCGTCGTAGACCTCGGTGACCGTGCCTTGCAGCGGCGCGGACGCGGCCGCCGGGCCGAAGCCGCAGACTGCAAGCATGGCGGTGGCAGCGATGACCACGAGATGTTTCATGCCCGGCTCCAGCGCATCAGCGAAATATCCACCAGCCCAAGCCGCCGAGCAACAGCAGCCAGAGCAGGCCGATGAGCAGCGCGCCCCACAGCAGTTTCGGCAGCTTGTCGGCGCCGGCCTCGGCTTCACGCAACCGCGCCTGCCACAGCGCCGGCGGCGTCAGCTTCACCACCAGCGCCACGCCCAGCGGCACCAGCACCAGGTCGTCGAGCAGGCCCAGCACGGGAATGAAGTCGGGGATCAGGTCGATCGGGCTCAGCGCGTAGGCCAGCACCGCCGCAGCCACCCAGCGCACCGAACGCGGTGTGTCCGGGTGCTTGAACAGCTTCCACAGCGCCAGCAAGTAGACCTTCAGGCGCGCGACGTTGGCGGCCTGGAAGAGGCGAGACGGGCGTGAAAGACGTTTCATCGCGTGATCATCCTGCCACTCGGCGGCGGCGCTTCGGGACGGCCGGCTCCACCAGCGCCGCCTCGCCTTCGGCGATCAGCCGCGCCAGCCGGTCCTTCAGCTTTTCGGTGCTGAGCTGTTCGCGGAACCGCTCCACCAGCAGCGGCAGGCAGAACGGGCTGGGGGCCCGGAGGTCGACGAGTTCGAGTTGCAACGACGCCATGCGGTCCAAGGTGGTGGCCAGCCGGGCCAGTTCAAGTTCCTGCGACAGCACTTCGGTGTCGGCCTGGCCGAGCAGCCGGTTGCCAGCATCGTACTTGCGAAAGACCTCGAAGAAGAGACTGCTCGACGCCTGCAGCTGGCGCAGGCTCTTCGGCGCGCCGGGGTAGCCGCTGAACACGAGGCCGGCAACCCGGGCGATCTCGCGGAAACGGCGCTGCGAGAGTTCACCCGAGTTCAGGCTGGCCAGCACGTCGGCCATCAGGCTCTGCGTGCCGAACAGCGCACCTTGCGTGACCGGCGACAGGTCCACCGGCCTGGCCGCCAGGATCTCCAGCCCGTAGTCGTTGATGCTCAGCGAAAACGTGTTCGGCTCGGCCTTCGACAGCCGCCAGGCCAGCAGCTGCGCCAACCCCATGTGCACGTTGCGGCCGGCAAACGGGTACAGGAACAGATGGTGGCCTTCGCGCGACTCGAAACGTTCGGCCAGCAGCCGGCCGCGCAGCGGCAGCTTCGACAGCCGCGCCTGCGCCGCCAGCATCGGCATCGCCGCCTGCATCTCGGCGTCGGCGAACTCGCCTTGTGCCGCCAGGTCCAGCAGCGCCAGCACCGAATCGGCCATCTCGCTGGACAGCGGCATCTTGCTGCCGGCCCACGCCGGCACCACGCCCTTGGGCTTGCTGGCCTTGCGCACGTAGGCCGCCATGTCCTGCGTGCGCACGTATTCGAGCACCCGGCCGGCGAAGACGAAGCAGTCGCCCTTGTGGAGCCTGGCGATGAAACCTTCTTCGATGCTGCCGATGCTGCCGCCACTGAGCCACTTCACCTGCATCGATGCGTCGCTGACGATGGTGCCGATGCTCAAGCGGTGGCGCTTGGCGATACCGCGGTCGGGCACGCGCCAGCGGCCGTCGACAACGGCGACGCGGTGGTACTCGGGGTAGGCGGTGAGGCTGTCGCCGCCGCGTTCGACGAAGGCCAGCGCCCAGTCGAATTCATCGCGCGTGAGCTCGACGTAGGCCGGCGCACTGCGCACTTCGTCGAACAGCGAATCGGCCTCGAAACCACCGCCGAGCGCCACCGTCACCAGGTGCTGCACCAGCACGTCCAGCGGCTTGTGCGGGCTGCGCCGCGGCTCCACCAGCCCGGCCAGCGCAGCGCGGCGCGCGGCGGCGGCTTCCACCAGTTCCAGCGTGTTCGTCGGCACCAGCGTCACGCGGCTGGGCCGGCCCGGCGCATGGCCGCTGCGGCCGGCGCGCTGCAGCAGCCGCGCCACGCCCTTGGCGCTGCCGATCTGCAGCACACGCTCCACCGGCAGGAAGTCGACACCCAGGTCCAGGCTCGATGTGGCGACCACCGCCTTGAGCTGCCCGCTCTTGAGGCCCGCCTCGACCCATTCGCGGGTGCTCTTGTCGAGCGAGCCGTGGTGCAGCGCCACGACCCCGGCCCACTCGGGTTTGCTCGCCAGCAGCAGCTGGTACCAGATCTCGGCCTGGCTGCGTGTGTTGGTGAAGACCAGCGTCGTCGCCGAGCGCTCGATCTCGTCGACCACCGGCTGCTGCATCTGCGCGCCGAGGTGGCCGCCCCAGCTGAAGCGGCCGGGGTCGGCGGGCAGCAAGGTGTCGATGACGAGTTGTTTGTCGATGCGGCCCCGCACCAGGCGGGCACCGTCGCCGCACAGCGTCTGCATCGCTTCGTCCAGGTTGCCCAGCGTGGCCGACAGCCCCCAGACCACCAGCCCCGGGTTCCAGCGTTGCAGCCGCGCCAGCGCCAACTGCACCTGCACACCGCGTTTGCTGGCGATGAGCTCGTGCCATTCGTCGACGATGACGGTGTGCACGCCGCGCAGTTCGGCCTGCGCGTCGGCGCGGGTCAGCATCAGGCTCAGCGACTCGGGTGTGGTGACGAGCGCGGCCGGGAATCGCCGGTCCTGCTTCGCACGTTCGCCGCTCGGCGTGTCGCCGGTGCGCATGCCGACGCTCCAGGCCGGCGCCAGCTCGGGCAGCGGCAATTGCAGCGCCCGTGTCGTGTCCGCCGCCAGGGCCCGCATCGGCGTCAGCCACAGCACCTGCAGGCCCAGCCCCTGCTGCGCGCGGGCCAATGCACCCATCCACACCGCATAGGTCTTGCCGCTGCCGGTGGTGGCATGCAGCAGGCCGCTGTCGCCTTGCGCCATCGCCGCCCAGACCTCGCGCTGGAAGGCAAACGGCGCCCAGCCGCGCGCGGCGAACCAGGTTTCGGCGGCGTCGCTCAAGTCGATCAAGCCACTCAAGCCGCTCAAGGCCGGATGCGCCGCGTGCCGCCGGCGCGGCGGTCGGCGCTGACGTCCTGCGCCAGCGTGCCGTTGTGGCGCACCGCTGCCGCGGTCAGTGTCGTCAGCGCAGCGTCCAGCGTGGCCACCGTGGCGTCGTCGAGCACAGCCACAAGCTGGCTGTTGATCGCCGCCACCTGCGGGAAGACTTCCGCATACAGCGCGTGGCCGGTGGCGGTCAGCGCCACCTGGGCACGGCGGGCGTCGCCACGCTGCACGCCGCGCGCGAGCAAGCCCTTCTTCAGCAGCGTGCCGATGGCGCGTGAGGTGCGGGGGCGGTCGAGCTGCGCTTCGTCGGCCAGCGCCGAAGGCGACAGCGCACCCCTTGTGCCCAGCACCGCAAGCAGCCGCCATTCACGCCGCGCAATGCCGTAGCGGCCTTCGAGCAGCCGCACCACCGGCGCGCCGGCCACCGCAAACAGCCGCAGCAGGCGGAAGTTCAGCAGGTCGTCCAGCGTTTGCGGCTGGCGCAGACTCAGGGTCATTGCGGGGAGTGGTTGATTTCAACAATCATCGGGCTGGGGCGTAGATTACCGCGCACCCTCTCCACCCGCCGGAACCGCCATGCCCTCTCTTCGACGCCTCACCGCGGGCCTGTTTGCACTGACTGTGCTGACTGCGTTGACAGCAGGCAGCGCACACGCCGCCTGGCCCGACAAGCCGATCCGCATCATCGTGCCCTACCCGCCCGGCGGGCCCAGCGACATCGTGCTGCGCGCGGTGATCGAGAAGATGCAGCCGGTGCTGAAGCAGCCGATCGTGCTGGAGAACAAACCCGGCGCCGGCGGCAACCTCGGCGCCGCCGAGGCGGCGCGCGCCGCGCCCGATGGCCATACCTGGTTCTTCGCCACCGACAACGTGGTCACGATCAACCCGCATGTCTACATGAAGGCCGGCTTCAAGCCCGACGACCTGGTGCCGGTGGCGGTGGTCAGCAGCTTCAGCCAGACGCTGGTCTGCCACCCGTCGCTGGGCGCGAAGACGCTGGCCGACTTCGTCAAGGCGGCCCAGGCCACGAAGCTGGCTTATGCGTCGGGCGGCGCCGGCGCACCCGGCCATCTGGCGATGGAACTGCTGCTGGCCACCGCTGGCGTCGAGATGGAGCACATCCCGTACAAAGGCCCGGCGCTGGCGGCGCAGGACGTCATCGGCGGCCAGGTGCCTTGCGGTTTTCTCGCCGGGCCGACGGTGCTGCCGCACATCCGCAGCGGCCGCATCGTCGCGCTCGCGGTCTCGGGTTCGAAGCGTTCACCGGTGCTGCCCGAGGTGCCGACCGTCGCCGAGGCCGGCTTCCCGGGTTATGACGCGAGCTTCCTGCTTGCCGTGTTCGCGCCCAAGGGCGTGCCCGACACGATCTTCACCGCCTTCCACAAGGCCTTCGTCGACGCGTTGAGGCAGCCCGACATGGCCGCCAGGCTGCAGGCCACCGACCAGAGCATCGTCGCCGGCACACCGGCCGAGGCGGCAGCGCAGCTGAACGCGATCTCGAAGAAATGGGGCGAGGTCGCGCGCCGCATCCACCTGAGTCTGGACTGATGAACATCCTCTTCATCATGGCCGACCAGCTGCGCTGGGACCACCTCGGCTGCGCCGGCCATCCCTACCTGAAGACACCGCACATCGACGCGCTCGCCGCGCGCGGCGTGCGCTTCGCCAACGCCTTCGTCAACAGCGGCGTCTGCGGCCCCAGCCGCATGAGCTACTACACGGGCCGCTACCCCATCAGCCATGGCGCCACCTGGAACCGCGTACCGCTGTCGGTGGGCGAAATCACGCTCGGCGAGATGCTGCAAGGCGCCGGCCTGACGCTGGCACTGGCTGGCAAGACCCATGTGATGCCCGACCACGCCGGCCTCTCGCGCCTGCAGATCGACGGCGGCAGCGAGCTCGGCCACCTGCTCGAACGCGGCGGCTTCCACGAGATCGACCGCTACGACGGCCACCACACACCCGGCGCCGAGTCGGGCTACCCGGCCTTTCTGCGTGCGCAGGGCTACGACGGGGCCGACCCCTGGAGCGAACACGTCATCGCCGGCATCGGGCCCGACGGCGAAGTGAAAAGCGGCTGGTTCATGCGCAACGTGCACCTGCCGGCACGTGTGCACGAAGCGCATTCCGAAACCGCCTACATGACGAACCAGGCCATCGGCTTCATGCAGCGCATGGGTGGCCAGCCCTGGGTGCTGCATCTGAGCTACGTGAAACCGCACTGGCCCTACATGGCACCGGCGCCGTACCACGCGATGTACAGCGCCGATCAATGCCTGCCGGTGGTGCGCAGCAGCGCTGAACTGCAGGGTGCGCACCCAGTGCTGGCGGCCTACCGCCAGCAGGAGGAATGTGTCAGCTTCCAGAACGACGACTGCATCCGCACCGTGCGGCCGGCCTACCAGGGGCTGATCACGCAGCTCGACGACCATCTCGGCCGGCTCTTCGAACACATGGCCGGCAGCGGCCGGCTCGACGACACGCTGATCATCTTCAGCGCCGACCATGGCGACTTCCTCGGCGACCATTGGCTGGGCGAAAAGGAACTCTTCTTCGATACCGTGCAGAAGGTGCCGTTCATCGTGGTCGACCCGCGGCCGGCAGCCGACGGCACACGCGGCACGGTGGAGCCGCGTTTTGTCGAAGGTGTCGATGTCGTGCCCACGGTGCTGGACAGCCTGGGCATCGCGCCGCCCACGCACCGCCTCGAAGGCCGCAGCCTGCTGCCGTTGCTGCACGGCCAGGCGGTGGACGGCTGGCGCGAGTTTGCCTACAGCGAGCTCGACTACAGCTACCGCGCTTCCCGCCTGGCGCTGGGCAAGACGGTGCAGCAATGCCGCGCCTTCAGCCTGCGCAGCGCACGCTGGCGCTACGTCTACTGGCTGGGTGAGCCCGAGCAGCTGTTCGACCTGCAGGCCGACCCGCAGGAGTTCAACGACCTCGGCCGCGACGACAGCACCGCAGCGCTGCGGGCACAGTTGCGCGAGCAGTTGCTCGACTTCCTGGCCCGGCGCAAACACCGCACCACCGTGACGGACGACGCCGTGGCCGCGGCCACGAACAAGCACAAGAAGGCCGGCGTATTCTTCGGCCAATGGTGAGGGAACCCATGACAACCATCAAACACCTGCTGGCCGCCACCGCGCTGCTGCTGGCCACCGCCGCGTTGGCGCAGATCGACAAGCCGGTGAAGATCCTCGTCGGCTTTCCGCCCGGCGGCTCGGCCGACATCTCGGCGCGGCTGCTGGCCGAACGCATGAGCGCCGATCTGAAGCAGAACGTCTTCGTCGAGAACAAACCCGGCGCCGGCGGCCGCATCGTCGCCGAGCTGCTGAAGAACACCCCTGCCGACGGCGGCACGCTGATGCTGACGCCGGTGGTCGTGCCCGTGCTGGCGCCGCTGGTGTTCACGAAACTCAACTACGACCCGGTGGCCGACTTCGCGCCGGTGGCGTCGGTGGCGAACTTCCAGTTCGGCGTGGTGGTGAACGCCAACCATCCGGCGAAGACGCTGCCCGAGTTGGTGACCTGGTACCGCGCCAACGAAAAACTGGCCAACTTCGGCTGCCCGGCGCCAGGCAGCCTGCCGCACTTCTTCGGCGCGATGCTGTCACGCAGCGCCGGCGTCGATCTCGTGCATGTGCCGTTCAGCGGCGGCGCACCGATGATCACCGCGCTGGTCGGCAACCAGATCAGCGCCGGCATCGACGTCATCGCCGAACTGGTGGAACTGCACCGCAACGGCAAGCTGCGCGTGCTGGCGACATCGGGCGCCACACGCAGCCCGCTGCTGCCTGATGTACCCACTGCCACCGAAGCCGGGTTGCGCGGTGTCGAAGGCAGCGGCTGGTTCGCCGTCTATGCCCCGGCGAAGACACCCGAAGCCACGCTGCGGGCGCTGAATGCCGCGATCAACAAGGCCTTGGCGGACCCGGGGCTGCGCGAACGTTTCACCAAGCTGGGCCTGGAGCCCACCGGCGGCAGCGCCGCCGACCTGGTGGCGACGATGCAGCGTGATCGCGAGCGCTGGGCGCCGGTGGTGAAGGCTTCGGGGTTTCGCGGGGATTGATGGCGGCAGGGGAGCGACCGCAGCCACTGCTACACCTGTAGCCCGGGAAGACGTGGCCCATCAAGTGGGCCGCGTTCGCAGCAGCGCAGCCTCATGAACCCTAGAGCCGCCCGACGCCAGTTCGTTTCGGTGGTCGTAGCAAGCACCCGCAGGTGTGGGCCTCCACCGTCAGCATCGGCGCCACTGCTACCGGTACCCGGGCAGGGCATCAGCAGCGCGGCAGCGGCAGCAGCGTCGCCGTGCGCTCGAAGTGTGCTTGCAGCAGCGCCACTGCAAGCTCGGCGTCGCCGGCCAGCGCAGCGTCCGTGATTGCCGCGTGTTCGGCCGCCACGTCGCGTTGCAAGTAGACGGACTGCATCGAACGCTGGCGGTAGCGGTAGGCGTGGTCCGCGAGTTCGTCGCTGTAGCGGATCAGCCAGCGTGAGCCGCAGGCGGCAATCAGCGCGCGGTGGAAGTCGCGGTGGAGACGTTCCCACTCGGGGTTGGCTTCGTAATGCCCGGCGTGCAGCGAACGCGGCGTGCGCTCGAGGCGGTGGCGCGCCAACACGAGTTGCTCTTCCCAGGCCGCATCTCGCTGGGCCAGCGACTCACGCAGCGCCAGCGCCTCGATGCCGCAGCGCGCGCGTGTCAACTCGGCCAGGTCCTCGGTGCTCATCGCCGCGACGCTGAAACCGCGTTGTTCCTGGCGCAGCAGCAACCCTTCAGCGGCGAGCCGGTTCAACGCCTCGCGCACCGGTGTGTTGCGGGCGCCGTAGCGCTCGCAAACGAACTCGATGCGCAGCTTGGCGCCGGGCTCCAGCGCTGCCGACAGGATGTCTGCGCGCAGTTCTTCGTAGACCGTGCTGGCCTTGGTGGTGGGGACGTCAGCGGAATTCACGGGCTGGAGGGTAGGAGATCTATGAGGCCTAGGGATGACCCCGATCGCAGAATATCGATATTTTGATGAAATGTGTCAACTAATCGATATTCATGGCAACCCGGATCCTTTGATGAGACTGCTTCGCTTCGACACGCCCACCGGGCCGCACCTGGGCTGGCTGCAGGGTGACACCGTACTCGACCTCAGCAGAGGTGCACCCGCCGTTACCGATGTGGCGCAATGGCTGGCGCTGGACCCACCGCAGCAGCAGGCGCTGCGTCGGCAAGCCGAATCGCAGCCGCGTCGGCCGCTCGCCGGGCTGGTGCTGCGACGGCCGGTGGCGCAGCCCGGCAAGCTCGTGTGCCTGGGGCTCAACTACCACGACCATGCTGCAGAGGGCGGCAACGCCGCACCCGAGTACCCGGCATTCTTCCTGCGCGGCAGCACCTCGCTGCTGGACCCGGGCGCGCCGCTGCAGCGCCCTCGCTGCAGCGACAAGCTGGATTTCGAGGCCGAACTCGCCGTCGTCATCGGCAGCACTGCGCGTGGGCGCACGCTGGAGGACGCGCTGACCTGCGTCGGCGGCTACAGCATCTTCAACGACGGCTCGCTGCGCGACTACCAGCGCCGCAGCACGCAGTGGACGATCGGCAAGAACTTCGACGCCACCGGCCCGCTGGGACCGTGGGTCGTCACGCCAGACGAACTGCCGGCCGGCGCCAGCGGCCTGTGCATCCAGTCGCGGCTCAACGGCCAGGTGATGCAGGACGCCAACACGCGGCTGATGATCACGTCGGTGGCCCAGGCCATCGTGCACCTGAGCGAAGTGATGACGCTGGAGGTCGGCGACGTCATTGCGATGGGCACGCCGGCCGGCGTCGGCTACGCGCGCAAGCCGCCGGTCTTCATGCGCCATGGCGACACCATCGAGATCGAGATCGAAGGCATCGGCATCCTGTCCAACCCGGTGGAGGACGCCGCATGAAGCGCCGTAGCATCCTGCTGGCCGGCGCTGCCGCGCCGCTGTTCGTGCGTGCCCAGGCCTGGCCGGCGAAGCCGCTGCGCTTCGTCGTGTCCTTTGCGCCGGGCGGGCCGGCCGACATCGTCGGCCGCCTCGTCGCCCAGGCGCTGCAGGAAAGGCTGGGCCAGCAGGTGGTGGTCGAGAACCGTGCCGGCGCCGGCGGCAACATCGCCGCCAAGTACGTGGCCGGCCAGCCGGCCGACGGCTACACGCTGCTCGTGACGACCAGTTCGATGGCGGTGAACCAGACGCTGTACAAGGATCCGGGCTATGACGTGCTGCGCGACTTCACGCCGGTCGCCAACCTGGCGGCCAGCCCGAACATCATCGTCGCGCATCCCAGCGAGCCGGCTGCGGACCTGAAGGCCTTCATCGCCAGCCACAAGGGCAAGCAGGTGTCTTATGGCAGCGCCGGCGTCGGCAGCACGCCGCACCTGACCGCCGACCACGTGCTGCGTGTGCTGGGCAAGCTCGACGCGGTGCACGTGCCCTTCCAGGGCGCGGCACCCGCGCTCAACGCCACGCTGGCCAACCAGGTGCCGCTGGCCAGCGTGGCGCTGCCGCCGGCGGTGCCGCTGGTGAAGGCGGGCAAGGTGAAGGCGCTGGCGGTCACGAGCCTGAAGCGCACGCCCTCGCTGCCGCAAGTGCCCACGGTGGCCGAGGCCGGTTTTCCGGACTTCGAGGACTACACCTGGAGCGGCCTGTTCGGCCCCGCCGGCTTGCCGGCCGACATCGTGCGGCGCCTCAACGAAGCCTGCAACGACGCGCTGAAGGGCAGCGACTTGCGCGACCGGCTGGCCGCCGCCGGCCTGGAAGCCACCCCTGGCACGCCGGCCGAGTTTGCCGACTACCTGAAACGCGAGGTCGCCAAGTGGGGCGGCATCGTCAAGTCCACTGGAGTGTCCCAACAATGAGTGCCCATCGCAGCGATGCACAGCTGCCGCCACCACTGCAGCGCCCGGTGCGGCGCATTGTCACCGGCCACGACGGCCAGGGCCGCAGCATCGTCACCGAAGACCGCGCTGCGCCCTCGGTGCACACCAACCCGAAGCGCCGCGGCTACCACCTGACGCAGCTGTGGGCCACCGACCAGACGCCGGCCTACGTCGGCAACGAACCGGACCCGACGGACAGGCCGCTGAAGCTGGAGCCGCCGGCCAACGGCAGCGTCGTGCGCATCATCGAGTTCGGCCCGGAAGGCGAATGGATCGACAACATCGACGCCGCCGCCACCAAGCTGGCCTGGGGTGCGCTGGGCACCGACACCGCCAGCACCAACCAGACCGGGCAGGCCAAGCACCCGTTCATGCACCGCACGCAGAGCGTGGACTACGCACTCGTGCTCGAAGGCGAGATCACGCTGGTGCTGGACGAAGGCGAGGTGACGATGCGGGCCGGTGATTTCCTGGTCGAACGCGGCACCAACCATGCGTGGGCCAACCGCTCGGGCCAGCCCTGCCGCATCCTCTTCGTACTGATCGACGGGCGCTTCGACCATGCTATAGAACGGAACTTCGCGCGCTGAGTGCTCACGCGGCGCCGCTTGGCGCCTTAAGAGCGGGCGGGAACGTTCAGTTCACGTCGTGCTGGTCGCGCGCGAAAGCGACACGCCTCGTGGTGGAGCTGTAGGCCGGGCAGCAGCGTCCCGCGGCATTCGCCGAAGCCGATGCGCGCGGCACCGGGGCGATCGCACCACGCACGCAGGATGATGGTGTCGCCGTCCTCGAGGTAGGTCCGCTCGAACCCATCCCGCAGGTGCAAAGGCCGTTGGCCACCGTGTGCCAGTTCAAGCAGGCAGCCTTGCTCGCGATCGCCGGGGCCTGACTGCGTGCCGCTGCCGATCAGATCACCCGGCCGCAGGTTGCAGCCACCCTCGGTGTGGTGGGCCAGCATCTGCGCCACGGCCCAGTGGCAGTGGCGGAAGCTGCTGCGCGAGAGTCGCGCCTGCGATTCCGTTACCGGCTCCAGCCACGCCTCGAGCTCGATGTCGAATCCTGCCGCCTCGGTGGGCAAGCACAGGTTGTCGGCTGGCGCAAGCTCGTCAGCTTCGCGCGGTAGCGCACAGCGGAACGGGGCCAGCGCCTCGAGCGTCACGATCCACGGCGACACGGTGCTGAGAAAGTTCTTCGCCAGAAAGGGCCCCAGCGGCATCGCTTCCCAGCCTTGGATGTCGCGTGCCGACCAGTCGTTGAGCAGGCTGACGCCGAACACGTGTTGTTCGGCGTGCGAGACCGGAATCGGCTGACCGCGCGCATTCCCCGGGCCGACCCAGAAGCCGAGTTCCAGCTCGTAGTCCACCGCACGGCTGGGCGCGAAGCAGGGGCGCGGCTCGCCGGCTTTGCGCCACTGACCGTGTGGACGCTGAAAGCTGGCGCCACTGACTTCCACCGACGAGGCCCGTCCGTGATACGCGATCGGCAGCCACTTGAAATTCGGCAGCGGCGGGGCTCCAGGTTGGAACACACGGCCGGCATTGAGCATGTGATGCTCGGACGTGAAGAAGTCGGTGTAGTCGCCGATCTGCGCCGGCAACGCCAGCTCGGCTTCGGCCTGAGGCACCAGGCAGGCGCGAAGTGACGCGGCTTCGGCCGCACCGTGGCGCAGCAGGCGTGACAGTTCGCCCCGCAGTCCACACCACGCCGTCGGCCCCAGCGCCATCAGCCCGTTCAGCGCAGGCGCGGCTGCCGCATGCGCTGCCGCCATCACGGCCGGCGCGAACACGCCGAGGGCGGCCGCCGCCGAGACGTCCAGCACCGAGTCGCCGATGGCCACCGCCCCGCGCCAGGACTCGTCGCTGCCGCGGCGGCGAAAGACGCCGTGCGGCAGGTTCTGGATCGGAAAGTCGGCGTGGCCAGCAGCCGATTCGACCCAGCTGTGCAATCGCGGATCATGGGTGGCATCCATGTGTGTGTCCTTCAGAAGCGGTGACGGATGCCGGCGCCCCAGCCGGTGCCGTTCGACAGGCCGGACACACGATCGCTGATCGCCAGCGCATAGAGGTCGGTGCGTTTCGACAGGTCGTGGTCGTAGCCGGCGGTGACGGTGGTTCGGCGCCGATCAGCCAGCAGCCGCTGCGCCTTGTCGGTCCTGGCGGCGGACAGCAACGCCCGGCCCGGGCCGACCGGCGCCGACAGGCCGAGCTGCAAGGTCGACAGCTCGATCTCATGGTTGCCCGGTGCGGTCGCCCGCGTACCGTCCATCGTCGTGCGCGCCAGCTGGCTGAAGACCTTCGCGGCGCCGAAGTCGTACGAAGCGCCGAGCTGCACGGTCTGCAGCTCGCTGGCGGTGTACGGCGGCAGCGAGCCGGCAAGCGCCGGCAAGGCCAGCGGAAAGGCCAGCGCGGCCCGCGAGATGCGGTCGAACGACAGCATGGCGGCAAAGGGACCGCGTGTGCCGTACGCGATGCTGCCGCCGAAGCGCCGCCCGGCCGTGCTGCCTTCGCCGGGTGCCGCCTGCAGCGCGAGCGTGAAGCCGCCGAAGGCCGGCGAGCCGTAAGCCACCGAGTTGCTCCAGGCCGAGTCGGTTGCGCCACTGCCGGTCGTCATCGGCTGCGTCGGCGTGCCGACGTAGGTGTGCAGAAAGGTCGGGCTGACGGTCGACGATGGCCCGAAAGGATTGAAGCGAAGGTTGTTGATGAAGTTCTGTGTCGAGATGCGGCCCAGGCGCAACGCGCCCCAATGGCCGGCAAGCCCGACCCAGGCCGCACGGCTCCAGAAACCTTCGCCCGGCACGCCGCGTGTCGCCTCGCCGCTGTCCAGGCGCAGAAACGTGCTCAGGTCGAACTGCGCACGCAGGCCGCCGCCGAGATCCTCGCTGCCGCGAAAGCCCAGGTGGGAGGTTTCCATCAACCCCGAGTCGATGTTCCGGGTCCGTGCCGTGCCGGCCAACTGCTTGGCATACACGCCAGCGTCGAGCGTGCCGTAGATGCTGACCGATTGCGCATGCGCCGTGGGGCCGCCCAGCACGAGCGCCGCGGCGGCGCACAGGAATCTCTTCATTCGATATGTCTCCGGTGATGGTTTTGAGCAGACGAGTGCAGACAGGGCGCGGCGCGAGCCGCTCCCGACAGGGAACAGAAGGGATCAGCGCAGCGGCGCTACGGCTTCATCGCGCAGGCCCGCTCAAGCCTTCGTCGAAGATCGCGACGGCGCGTGTCCAGCCGGCGGAGGCGCCGCGGACCTTGTGCGGGAAGCAGGAGATGTAGAAGCCGCCGGCCGGCAGTGCTTCCAGGTTGTGCAGCTTCTCAAGGTGGCAATAGCCGATATCGCGCCCGGCCTTGTGGCCTTCCCAGATCAGCGACGCGTCGTTGCTCTGGTTGTACTTCTGCGCCGTGTGTACAAACGGCGCATCCCAGCTCCACGCGTCCGTGCCGGTCAGGCGCACGCCGCGTTCGAGCAAGAACATCGTCGCCTCGTAGCCCATGCCACAGCCGGCGCTGACGTAGTCGCGATGGCCGTAGCGAGAGCCGGCGCGCGTGTTGACGACAACGATCTCCAGCGGCCGCAGCGTATGCCCGATGCGCTGCAGTTCGGCCTGCACCTCGTCGGCGGTAACGACATGGCCATCGGGCAGGTGGCGGAAGTCGAGCTTCACGCCGGGTTGGAAGCACCACTCCAGCGGCACTTCGTCGATCGCGATCGACTTGCGCTTTTCGCCCAGCGCCGCGTCCATCGTGCTGTGGAAGTGCCAGGGCGCATCGAGGTGGGTGCCGCTGTGGGTCGTCAGCTCGACGCGCTCGACCGCCCAGCCTTCGCCGTCGGGCAGGTCTTCGCGCCGCAGGCCCGGAAAGAACGGCGCGATCTGCTCGAAGGTGTGCTCGTGCGTGAAGTAGTGGATGCGCGGCTCCAGCCCCGGCGGGTCGGAAGCGACGTCGTTCTCGAGGTAGATCGACAGGTCGACGAAGCGGCGGCTCATGGGGACTTCCTCTTTGCAGGGGTGTTCGTGCGGGCCTTCTCGGGGCCCCTCGCGGACTTGGCGGTGGCACGCGCAGGCGGCGCACCGAGCACGGCGCGGAAGCCGGCCAAGACGAAGGCCAGCAGCTGGCTGGTCGCCGCGGGGTCGGCTGGGCGGTTCTCGCCCTTGGACAGCCGCTCGACACGCTGGTCGGACAGGAAGTGCAGCACCGCGCCGAGCGTGAACTGGTAGCACCAGGCGACCCGGCCCCGCGTGGCGCGCGGCGCGGTCGTCATCAGCGCGTCGATGAAGGCATGGGCCATCGGATCGAAAAACTCGCGCTGCGCGGCGTCGGCCTCCGGCGTCGGTGCCGCGAGGTCGCGCGCCGCCATCAGCGCGAAATACTGACCCTCGGGGCTGGCGTGCAGCGCCACCAGCGGGACGATGAACGCCTCGAGGATCCTTTCCAGGCGCAGCTTGCGGTCAGCCTCGGCGGCTGCCTCGTGCAGCCTGGCGAGCCGCTCGTCGATGTTGCCGCGCCACGACTCCATGATCGCGCCGTACAGTTCGTGCTTGGCGCCGTAGTAGTAGCCCACCAGCGCCAGCGGCACCTCGGCTTCGGCGGCGATGTCGCGGATCGACACCGCGTGGTAGCCGCTTAGCGCGAACAGCTTCTCGGCCGCCAGCAGGATGTTGAGGCGCCGGTCGGGCTGGTCGATGCGGCCGCTGCGTGGCGGCAGGGTGCGTGCGATCGGTGGCGGCAGCACGCGAACGGCAGGCGGGTTTGTGATCTTGGCTTGCATGGGTCGAGTTTATACGGTCGTTCAATTTGTATTGAACATTCGTACAAACCATAGTTGTACGAACGTACATGAAGCTTGATCATTCGTTCAAATCAACCCACCGATCGGAGACTCCCGTGATCCAGCGCCGTCATCTGCTTGCCGTTGCTGCCCTTTCCGGCGTTGCCGGCGCACCTTCCCGGGCGCAGGGCGTCCTGGAGTCGGCGCGCATCCTCACCGGCTTCCCGCCCGGCGGCACGGTCGATGTCGTGGCCCGCAGAGTTGCCGACAAGCTGCGCGGCGCGTATGCCAAGGTTGTGCTGGTCGAGAACAAACCCGGCGCCGGCGGCCGTTTGGCAGTCGACGAACTCAAGCGCAGCAACGCCGACGGCTCGACATTGCTGATCACACCGGCCGCGATGATCACGCTGTACCCGCACCTCTATCCGCGGCTGCCCTACGGGTTGCAGGACGTCACGCCGGTGTGCGGCGCCACCAGCGTGGTCTTCGGGTTGGGCGTAGGGCCGGGTGTGCCGGAGTCGGTGACGACGCTCAAGCAGTTTCTCGCCTGGGCGAAGGCGAACCCCGAAAAGGCGAGCTATGGATCGCCGGGGGCCGGCTCACCACCGCACTACGTGGGCGCGCTGCTGGACAAGGAAAGTGGTGTGGCGCTGGCGCACGTGCCATACCGCGGCACGGTGCCTGGCATCCAGGATCTCCTGGGTGGGCAGGTGGCTTCGTTCAGCGGCCCCATCGGCGACTACCTGCCGCACGTGAAAGCCGGCAAGCTGCGCGTGCTCGCCACGTCGGGACCGAAACGTTCACGCTTCCTGCCCGACGTGCCGACTTATGGCGAACTCGGGTTCAAGGCGCTCGAGCAGGTCGAGTGGTACGGCTTCTTCCTGCCAGGCAAAGCAGCGCCAGAGGTCGTGCAGCGCGCAGCAGCGTCGATACGCGCCGCGCTGTCCGCGCCGGAGATTCCCGATGCGCTGGCACAGTTCGGCCTCGAACTGGCGCTGACCACGCCGAGCGATCTGGCGAAAGCCATGAAGGCCGAACACGAGGCCTGGGCTCCGATCGTCAAGCGTGTGGGTTTCGTTCCCGAGCAGTGATCCGCTTGCCATCGACGACTCGTTATGGCCGTCATGCATAGCTTTGCATGACGGCCATGAAGAGTCACTGACCACGGGCTGCTTTTGAGCGTGCCGGAGATCATCGGGCAAAAGTGGAACTTGGCGCCAGGGGCCTTCGCCACATGGACGTACCTCCGACGAATGCCGGATACAGAGACCTGATCGCGCCCGAACCTGCTGCTCACAGAGATCGTCCCCCTGCGATACGCTGGCTGGACCACGACAGACGCAGTTGGCCAGCGCCTGACACGCGCGCCGTGTGCGAGCAGGGCGTGCCGGCCAAGCAGCCGTAGGTGCTTGCCTTGCCATAGTTCATTCAGTGGCCGAACTATCATCGCGATGACATAGCGCAACATCAGGCGCCGATTGCCCGCATGAATACGTGCAGATACCGACCTGTCGTCTTTTCGACCGCGCTGCTCGCCACGTTCATGCTGTCGGCCGCCGCTTCGGCCGCGCCTGCAGCGCCGCTCGTCAAGCCGCGCCTCGTCGTCCTCACCGACATCGAGAACGAGCCGGACGACACCCAGTCCCTCGTGCGGCTGCTGCTCTATGCCAACGACATCGAGCTGCGCGGCCTCGTGGCTACGACCTCGGTGCACATGCGCCAGGGTGTTCACCCCGAATCCATCCGTCGCGTCATCGAGCGCTATGGCCAGGTGCTCGCCCGGCTGCGCGAGCACGACCCCGCCTACCCCGATGCCGTGCAATTGCTGGCGCGCGTCGCGCCGGGGCAGCCCGGCTACGGCCTGCAGGCCATCGGCGACGGGCGCGACAGCCCTGGCGCCGAGCTGCTGCGCCGCGAGCTCGAACGCCCCGACCCGCGCCCGCTGTGGGTCAGCGTCTGGGGCGGTGCCAACACGTTGGCGCAAGCCCTGCACACCCTGCAGCGCACGCGCCCGAAAGAAGCCGTCGACGCGGCGGTCAGCCGCCTGCGCATCTACGCCATCTCGGACCAGGACGACAGCGGCGCCTGGCTGCGCCGCGAGTTCCCGGGCCTCTTCTACATCGTCAGCCCCGGCAGCTATGCGAACCCCACCTGGAGCGCGATACACCGCGAGATCGAAGGCATCGACAACCAGCACGTCAGCAGTGCCTGGATTGCACGCCACATCCAGCAAGGCCACGGCCCGCTGGGCGCGGCCTACCCGGACGTCGCCTATGGCATGGAGGGCGACACGCCGTCCTTCCTCGGCCTCATCCCCAACGGCCTGAACGTGGCCGAGCATCCCAACTGGGGCGGCTGGGGCGGGCGCTACGAGCTGTACACACCGCGCCGCGAGGACACCGACCCGGACGGCTTCACCGGCGGCGTGCCCGTCGAGGCCGAGACGCGCCCGATCTGGACCAACGCCGTGGACCGCTACCGGCCCTACGTTGCCGCAGCCTACGGCCGCCCCGTCAAGCCCGGTATGCGCGAGTTCACCAGCGCGGCTGCGACGCTGTGGCGCTGGCGCGAGGCCATCCAAAACGACTTCGCAGCCCGCATGCTCTGGACCACGCGCCCGCCTGCCGAGGCGAACCACGCACCCGTCGTGCGCCTGGCCCATGCCGCCGAGCTGCAGGTGCGCAGTGGCGACTGGGTAACCCTAGACGCCGGCCCCACGACCGACCCCGATGGCGACAGCCTGAGCTTCCTGTGGTTCGCCTACCCCGAGGCCGGCACGCTCAAGACCCCGCTGTCGCTTGGCACGGAGAACATGGCCCGGGTGGGCTTCCGTTTGCCGGACGTGGAGGCCGCCGTCACGGCGCACGTCATCGTGCAGGTCACCGACAAGAGCACGCCCGCCCTGACGCGGTACCAGCGCGTGATCCTGCACATCGAGCCACGGGCACGATGAAGTCGGCGCACGAGGTCAGGGAATGGACTCCGACAACACGTCGAATCCAGTTTCTGGGCCACCCTTGCGGGCCTGTACTTTCGAGGATGTGAAGAATGAACACGATGTCGAGGCTGGTCTGCGCCAGCATGTGTTTGTTTGCGGGCGCTGCCTTGGCCGCCGGCAACGCGGCGAACACTGCAACGTGGAAGCCCATCTTCAACGGCAAAGATCTCCGCGGCTGGTCGGCACACTATGCATTCAAGGTCGACGCCGATGCGCCGGCCGCTAGCAGCATCTTCGAAGTGAAGAATGGCGAGATTCACACGTATCCCACACACGTGGCGGGCACGCCCCAGCCGTTCGCTTACATCATCACGGACGCTGACTTCAAGGACTACGTGATCAGCCTCGAATACAAATGGGGCGAGAAGAAGTTTCCGCCACGGCTCTACGAAGTGCGCGATGCGGGCCTGCTGTACCACGTGGTTCGCGAGCGGCCGTCAGAGTGGCCGGCGAGCGCCGAAGCCCAGATCCAGGAAGGCGACACCGGAGATTCGTGGGCGATATCGACGCAGTCCTCGAGCTTCGTCGATCCGAAGACCGGCCGTTATGCACTGCCCGAAAACGGCGGTGTCCCCATCACGGGCGGCAAGAACGAGGGCTACCACCGCACGCGCCACGGGCGTGTCAACGAGCGTCCGGGCTGGAACACGCTCGAAGTCATCGTGCGCGGCGATCGCGCCACACATGTCGTCAACGGCGTCGTGAACATGCGCGTCAGCGAACTGAAGTCGTGGGATGCCGGAACGAACAGCTGGGTCAAACTCGACCGTGGCAAGATCGTGCTTCAAGCTGAGGGCGCCGAGGTTTTCTATCGCAATATCAAGGTTCGCGCGCTCACGGAGACCGACGACATGCCGCCTGCGCCTGCACTCACCGAGGTGTGGTTTCCGGTTCCGGCCAAGGTCACACCGGGCGCGGCGCCAGGTGCCGCGCCGTCGGACGCCATCGTGTTGTTCGACGGCAAGAGCCTCGACGCATGGAAGAGCGCGAACACCGGGGCGCCCGCGGGCTGGAAGATTGACAAAGGCGAATTGGTGGTCGGCCCCGGCACCGGCGACATCCAGACCAAACGATCCTTCGGTGACGTTCAACTGCACCTGGAGTGGCGTGCACCCAAACTTCCCGCCGACAAGGTGGGGCAGGATCGCGGCAACAGCGGCGTTTTCCTGCAGGATGTCTACGAGGTTCAGATTCTCGACAACTTCGAGAACCCGACCTACGTGAACGGCATGGTGGGATCGATCTACAAGCAGTTCCCGCCGCTCGTGAATGCCACGTGGCCTGGCGAGACCTGGAACACCTACGACATCATCTACGCCGCGCCGCGCTTCGCGGCTGACGGTTCGCTCATTTCACCGGGGCGACTCACCGTGTTGTTGAATGGCGTGCTGGTGCAGAACAACGCCGCGCTCAAGGGCGCCACCAGCTACATCGGCACGCCCAGCTATCAAGCACACGCCGAAATGCCGCTGCGCCTGCAGGACCATGGGCATCTGGTCCGGTACCGCAACATCTGGGTGCGCAGGCTCTGATGGGGACATTGCCGAGGAGCCCGTACTGCTGATGATCGACGAACCGGCCGTCTGCATCCGTAGACCGAAGCAAAGTCGGGTCGTCCGCACGCGTCGATGGGAATGGACTCAAGCCTCAGCGACGCCGATTGCTCACTCCGCCGGTTGCGGCAAATACCGCACTGCCAGCACCCCGGCAATGCCCTTGATCTCATCGAGCACCTTCGCCCCCACGGGGCTGTCCACATCCACCAGCGTGTAGGCCACGTCGCCGCGTGACTTGTTGACCATGTTGTGGATGTTGAGCCCGCCGTTGGCCATGGCGGTGGAGATCTGGCCGAGCATGTTGGGCACGTTGGCGTTGGCAATCGCCACGCGGTAGGCCGATTCGCGCGCCATGCTCACAGCGGGGAAGTTGACTGCGTTGGCCACGTTGCCGTGCTCAAGATAGTCGCGCAGTTGGTCTACGACCATGACGGCGCAGTTCTCTTCCGCCTCGCGCGTGGACGCTCCCAGGTGAGGCAGCGCAATCACGCCGTCGTGGCCGTTGATCGTGGCGCTGGGGAAATCGCACACGTACCAGCCCAGGTGCTTGTGCTCCAGCGCCGACAGCACCGCGGCCTCGCTCACGACGCCGTCGCGAGAGAAGTTGAGCAGCACCGTGCCCGGGCGCATTTGGCCGACGTTGTCGGCATTGATGAGGTGGCGAGTGGCTTCGACCAGCGGCACGTGCAAGGTGATGAAGTGGGCGTTATTCAACACTTCGTTCACGCTGTGCGCCTTCTTTACTTGCGAAGGCAGGCTCCATGCCGCATCGACGGTGATGTCGGGGTCATAGCCCAGTACGTTCATGCCGAGCTTGATGGCGGCATCGGCCACCAGGCAGCCGACCTTGCCCAAGCCCACGATGCCCAGCGTGTGGCCTGCGAGTTCGAAGCCGGCGAAGGCTTTCTTGCCGTCTTCAACGGCCTTGTCCATGTCGGGCATCTGCGGGTCCAGGGTGGACACGAAGCGCAGCGCAGCCGGCAGGTTGCGCGCGGCCAGCAGCATGCCGGTGAGCACCAGTTCCTTCACCGCGTTGGCGTTGGCGCCGGGCGCGTTGAACACCGGCACGCCACGCTCGGTCATTGCCTTCACGGGGATGTTGTTGGTGCCCGCACCGGAGCGTGCTATGGCTTGCACGCTGGCCGGAATGGTGAGCCCGTGCATGTCGGCTGATCGCACCAGCGCGGCGGCGGGCTCGGCCACATCCTTGCCCACCACATAGCGCCCTTCGGGCAATCGCTTCAGGCCGTTGGCCGAAATCTGGTTGAGGACAAGGATGCGGACGGGTTCAGCCATGGCTTGCCTCGAATTCCTTCATGTATTGCACCAGCGCCTTCACGCCTTCCACCGGCATCGCGTTGTAGATGGAAGCGCGCATGCCGCCCACCGAGCGGTGGCCCTTGAGCTGCAGCATGCTGCGCGCTTGCGCACCCTTGAGGAATTCCTCATCGAGCACATCGTCGCGCAGACGGAAGGGCACGTTCATCAGCGAGCGGTCGCCGCGTGCGATGGGGCTCGAGTAAAAATCGGTCGCATCGAGGTAGTCGTACAGCAGCGCGGCCTTGGCGCGGTTGTGGGCTTCCATTGCGGCCAGCCCGCCCTGGGCCTTCAACCATTGGAACACCAGCCCTGCCATGTAAATCGCGTAGGTTGGCGGGGTGTTGAGCATGGAGTCGTTGTCGGCCTGCTGCTTGTAGTCAAAGGCCGAGGGCGTGATGGGCAAGGCGTTGCCGATAAGGTCGTCGCGCACGATGACGATGGTCAGGCCGGCCGGGCCGATGTTCTTTTGCGCACCGCCGTAGATGAGGCCGTAGCGGCTCACGTCGACCGGGCGCGAGAGGATGTTCGAGGACATGTCGGCCACCAGCGGCACCGCGCCGGTGTCGGGCGTCCAGTGGTATTCGACGCCGCCGATGGTTTCGTTGGAGCAGATGTGCACGTAGGCGGCGTTCGGGTCGAGCTTCCAGGTGTCTTGCTTGGGCACGCTCGTGAACTTGGTGGCCTCGGCCGTGGCGGCCACGTTGACGGTGCAATAGGCCTTGGCTTCCTTGATCGACTTCTTCGACCAATCGCCGGTGTTGATGTAGTCGGCGCTGGTCTTGCCGCGCAGCAGGTTCATCGGAACGATGGCGTTTTGTCCGATGGCGCCGCCTTGCAGGAACAGCACTTTGTAGTTGGCCGGAATGTTCAGCAGCTCGCGCAGATCGGCTTCGGCATTGGCGTGGATGGAGATGAACTCCTTGCCGCGGTGGCTCATCTCCATCACCGACATCCCCGTGCCGTGCCAGTCGAGCATTTCATCGGCCGCCTGTCGCAGCACGCTTTCGGGCAAGACCGCCGGGCCGGCGCTGAAGTTGAAGACTCGGGTCATGGGCGTTTCTCCGTGGGGAAGTGGGCAAGGCGGGGCGCGGTCACGCGAAGGCTGAGAAGCATACAGACAGAGAAAGCCGGCATGGCGTCCAGCGGGCTTATGTAAGCTGGCGCACAGCACCACGTCACGAAAGCGAGCCAACATGGCCCTTACGCTTCATATGCATCCGCTGTTGAGATCCAGAGTTTCTGGAGGGCAGCTCGGCTCCGGTGCTGGCCTCGGTGTGCGCGATGAATCTGGCGGCGCGCTGCTGCACCAGGCGATACAGCGTGGCCTTTTCGGGGCGGTGGCGCTCGCAGTGCTTCGCGCCACCCGAGCGTCTGCTGACCTCGGGCGCCAACCGGTACTGCCGACACCGACCTGCCTCGCGGTCAGTGCCACCGAAGCGAATTGATGTGCACGAGGCCGAGAGCGCGAACGAACTCCGCATAGCTCGCCAGGAGTCGTGCAGAGCGTCCTGAAGGGGTCGGGGTCAGCAAGTTCTGACCAATTCGGCGTGAACTTGCTTGCGGCTCAATGAACCCGCAGCACCTCAAACTGCTGTCGGATTGGAGCGACCTGTATCGACACCTCATCACCCTCGCATTTACCCAACATCGCCCTGCCCAAAGGGGCTTCGCTGCTGATGACCTGAACGAGCTGAGCGCCGCTGACCAACTTCATGCTGCCCCCATCCGGGCCAAGAAAGAGCTGTTGCTGCTTGTCGTCGGAATCGACTAGGCAGACCAGCGCGCCGAGCTGTATGCCTTTGCTGGCGTCGTAGGGGCTCGGGCGGAATCGGCGCCAATTGGCCATCGCTTGGCGGATGGCTTCGGCGCGACGAGCTTGACCGGTGGCCAGGTAGGCGGCTTCGAGTCCCAAGGTGTCGTATTTGTTTTCGGCGACGTTCTCTTCGTGAGTCGCCACTTCATGGGCCGCCCGCACTGCCTGTTCGGCTTGCAGCAGGTCTTCGGCGAGCCGTTCCAGCACCTGCTGCCGCAGCACGAATTTATCCATGATGGAAGGGAGGCATCTCGAACAAACGGGGGTCAGGTCTTGATTGTGAAGGCTCTACCAGCCTTCGACGCTTCTGTTGGCTGCAGGTCAACTTCAGCCAGACGCCGTGTCTTGGGCCGCAAGACGATGGTGCCATTGCTCAGCACCGACCAGGCAATCTTGTCTCCTGCCTGCAGACCCAGGCGCTCGCGGATGTCCCGCGGCACTGCGACTTGGGCCCTTGCTGGAGATGGTGGTCGGCCCCGACATCTGAATTCCTTCTTTATGAAGTCAGATATCGTGAATATTGGGTGGCGACTGTCAACGACTTCACCTGCACCTCGGTTGCGCGGGTGCCGCGGCGTTCCGAAAGACTGCCGCTGGCCGACAAGGCCCATGTGATGCCGCACCGTGCGGTAGGCAGCGGCCACCTCGAAGACGCGCAGATCGTCCTCACCGCCAACCATGGCAACTTCCCCGGCGGCCGCTAATTGGGCGCGATACCCCGCAGAGGGATCAGTCCGCGACCAGTTCGTCGTAGGGCGGTAGGTTCAGCACGGTCTTGGCCTCGATGTCGTAGGCGCGCTCCAGGTCTTCCGCCGCCTCGATGTTTTGTTCGAGCAGTACGTAGTCCTCAGGCTCGGCATCGCCATCGGCGAGTTCTTCGCGCATGGCCCGAATCTGGGCGGCGACCGCCTGGATGGCGATCAACATCGTGCGACTCTTGATTTCGGGCATGGTGTGGTGACTCTCTTTGTACGACGTCGATCAGCCCTTGGCCAGCTCGACTTGGCGTGCCACCGCCGCCCTGGCCATGTTGTTGAGGTGGCCCTGGAAGCTCAGCATCGTCATCTGGGTGCGCGGCTCAAGCTGGTAGTGGTAGCCCTCGACGCTGGTGGCCGGGCTGCTCTTGCGCTTGGTGTCCTTGCGAATGTGGATCTCATCGGAGTATTCGGTGCCGTTGGGAATCCTGAACTCGCGCCCGAGGAACCAGCCGGAGACATCGTGCAGCGACGTGCCGCCGCCCGTCGGCACCTCGGGGCCGTTTGCTCCAACAACGAGCCTCACGTCGGCGAAGTCGGTCTTCCACTTCCCGGTCTTCTTGACGAAGCGCTGGGTGTCCGTCCAACGCGGATCGAGCACGCCGTCGCCAGGATAGACGCCGTCCTTGATCTTCTTGAACCCGTCGCCCATGATGGATCGGAACAGGTCAGTCGTCGTCGTCGCCATGGTCGCCCTCCCACTCGAAAAGGAATGCGCGGCAGCGTATTCGCATCGCGATCGACCGACCACCCCTAGAGGAGCAGGTCGCAAAGGGCAAAAACGCTGGCCGAGCCCCTTCAACCACCACCCTACCCCACCGTCGCGATCCAGCCTTCCACCGGGTCGACATCGGCTGGCATACCGCCTTCCGGCCGCTCGCTCGCCCAGCCCGCCTGAACCAGGCACAGCGCGGCATCGAGCCTGTCACCCGACGCATCGTCGACCAGCGCCTCGCGCTGCGCGTGGCTCAGCTTCAGCCGCAGGCCCAGCCGCGTGCGGCCTTGTTCGAGCGCGTCGACGATGTCTTTGCGTGCAATCAGCCGCTCGGCGCTGGCGTCGTTCTTGTACGAACGCCGGCCGGCCAGTTCGAAGGCCAGCAGTCCGGGGTAGCCCTCCACCGCCACGCGCGACGTGTCACCCGCATGCAAACGCGGCAGATGCACACCGGCCTGCAGCAGCCGCCACAGGCCTTCGAAGTACATGAAGCCGACCGGCACATAGCGCGTCTGCAAGGGGCTTGACGAACTGATGCCCGGCATCGCGCCGTCGGCACGGCGGTGGACGAGCCGCTGGCCCGCAGGCCTGCCGTTGCCCCAGGCGTCGATGAGGGCGCGCAAGGCCATGCGGTTGGCGCAGCGCTGGTGCAGGCTGGTGATGACGGCCGCGGTGCTGTCGCCCAGGCCGTGGGCATCGACGAACGCGCGCGGCAGCCCGAACGGAAAGTCGAAGGCGCCGAACCACGGCCCGGCCTCGGCCAGCATGGCTTCGAAGCCGGCCATCGTCGTGATGGCGTCGATGCGCTCCAGCCGCAGCACGGCGCCGGCGCGGCGGCCGCGCGCCACGGTGATGGTCTTGCGCTGCGTCGGTGCGCTGGTGAAATCGACGCCGATGAGCTGCACGGTCGTCAACCCAGCGCCAGGCTCACGACGCCGCCGGCGATGCAGGCAGCACCCGCCAGGCGCAGGCCGCGGTCGTGTTCGCCGAGCAGTCGGCCGCCGAGCAGCGCCGCCAGCAGCATCGACACTTCACGTGCCGGCGCCACATGCGACAGCGGCGCCATCGTCACCGCGTACAGCACCAGCACGTAGCCCAGCGGCCCGAGCACGGCCACCACCAGCGCGTAGCGCCATTGCGTGCGCAGCGCGGCGCCGAAGCCGGCGCGGTCGCGCCAGGCCGCGGGCAGCAGCATAGGCAGGCGCAGCAGGTTGCCGAAGTAGTCCAGCAGCACCGGGCCGACCAGCAGCACCTTCACCGCATAACCGTCGACGACGCTGTAGCCGGCGATCAGCAGCCCGGTCATGCCGCCCCAGCGCAGGCCGGCGTGCACACGCTGTTTGTCGTGCGCGCCTTGCCAGATGCGGGGCCCGCCGGCGATCAGGAAAACGCCGCCGCAGACCGCCAGCACACCCGCCACGCCGGCGGCGCTGAGCGGTTCACCCAGCAGCACGATGGCCGCCACCGCGGTGACCAGCGGTGCGCTGCCGCGTGCCACCGGGTAGACGACGGTGAGGTCGGCTTCGCGGTAACCCCGCAGCAAGGTGTTGAAGTACAGCACGTGCACGGCGGCGCTCAGCGTCACGATGGCCCATTCGGCCAGGCCCCAGCGCGGCACTTCGCGCCAGCCGAACCACAGCGCCGCCGGCGCCCACAGCACACAGACCATCACCGCGCCGATCAGCGCAAAACGGTGGTCGCCGCCGGCCTTCTTCGCGGCGATGTTCCAGGTGGCGTGCAGCAGGGCGGCGGTCAACACGAGCAACAGGGCGTTCAAGGGCATCGTGTCATTTTGGGGCAAGGAACCAGCCGTCCTTGGGCGGTACAGTCTTCGCCATGACCACGAACCCTGTCCTGGCCGAAGCCCTGCGCGGCGGCATCGTCGAATCGGCCCACCGCGGCGCCTGGGCCGTCGTCGACGCCGGCGGCCGCCTGCACAGCAGCGCCGGCGATATCGAACGGCCGATCTTTCCGCGCAGCGCCGTCAAGGTGCTGCAAGCCTTGCCGCTGGTGGAAAGCGGCGCTGCCGATCACTTCGGCCTCGGCGACACGCAGCTCGCGCTCGCCTGCGCCTCGCATGGCGGCGAACCCGAACACGTGGCCACCGCCGCGGCGATGCTGGCGCAGGCCGGTGTCGACGTGAACGTGCTCGAATGCGGTGCCCACTGGCCCTACCGCGAACCCGCGCAGCGGGCCATGGCGGCGCGCGGCGAGACACCGACGGCGCTGCACAACAACTGCTCGGGCAAACACGCCGGCTTCGTCTGCCTGGGCTGCTACATGGCCGACGAGATGGCCGGCGACGGCGACCGCCGCGCTTTCCTTTCGGGCTACGTGAAACCCGGCCATGCCGTGATGCGCGAGGTGACGGCCGCACTGCAGGCCGCCACCGGCTTCGACCTCGAACACACGGCCGCGGGCACCGACGGCTGCTCGATCCCGACCTACGCCATTCCGCTGCGCCACCTGGCGCTGGCCTTCGCCCGTGTCGCCACCGGCCAGGGCCTGCGTGCCGGCCATGCAGCCGCAGCACATCGGCTGCGCGCCGCGGTGGCGAAGGCGCCCTTCATGGTGGCCGGCAGCGACCGTTTCGACACCCGCGTGATGGAGCGCCTGGGCGAGCGTGTGTTCTGCAAGGTCGGCGCCGAAGGTGTGTATTGCACGGCCCTGCCCGAAGCCGGGCTCGGCGTCGCGGTCAAGATGGACGATGGCAACACCGCGCGCGGCTGCGAGGTCGTGATGGCCGCGTTGATCAGCCGCCTGGTGCGGCTGGACGACGCGGAAGCCGCTTTCATCGGCACGCTGGCCCAGGTACCGCTGGTCAACTGGAACGGCATCGAGGTCGGGCAGCTGCGCGCGGCATGACCCTGGCAAGATGATCGCCGCCATCGACCTGGCCAGCTGCACGGCCAGCGCCTGGCAGGCCACGCCCGACCTCGGCCTGCGTGCCGTCGTCACCGCGGGCCTGCTGATGCTGGCCGGCTGGGCCGGTGCGCAGCGCTTTTTCCCGGGCCAGCGGGCCTTCGTGCTGCTGCAGCTGGTGATGGTCGGCTGGATTGTCGCGACCACGGCCGAACACGCGGCGGTGGCCGCCGACTGCAAGGCCGGCATCGCGCTGGCGATGTGGCCGCTGATCCTGCTGCAGCCCACGTTGTGGGCGCTGTTCCTGCACCAGTACGTGCACAGCGAAACCCGCTGGCCGGCCCGCGGCCCGCTGCTGCTGGCGGTGCTGCCGCTGTTGCTGCTGAGCGCTACGGCGCTGAGCAACGGCGCCCATGGTTTGTTCTACGGCCCGGCCACCGCGTTGGGCCCGCCCATCGCCGGCCTGCCGCGCATGCGCTACGACTACGGGCCGCTGTTCGTCATCGCCGCGGCCTGGGGTTATGTCTGGCTGGCCGCGGCCAGCCTGATCGTGTTGCGTGCCTGGCGTGTCGCAGCACCGGGCCACCGCGGCCAGTGGACCGCCTTCCTCGTGATGATGACCATCCCCTGGGCCGCCAACATGGCCTACCTGGGGCTGGGGCTGCGGCTGATGGGCGGCGACCCGACACCGCTGAGTTTTGCTGCCGCGGTGCTGGGGTTTGCCTGGCTGATACGCAACGACAGCCTGTTCAAGGTGGTGCCGCTGGCGCGCCGCCTGCTCTTCACCGAGATGCCCGACCCCGTGCTCGTGCTCGACCCGCAAGGCCGCGTGATGGACGCCAATGCCGCCGCCGTGGCACTGGCCGGCCCGGTGCCGCCCGGTGCACGCCCGCTGGCCGATTGGCCGCGTTTCGGCGCGGCGCTGGCGGCGCTGCTGGAGAGCCCGGCGGCCACCCGCGGGCCGCTGGTGCTGGCCGAGCCCGAGGCGATCTACGAAGTGCGGCTGCGCGAGCTCGGCAGCGGCGAGCGCACCGTCGGCCGCCTGGTGCAGCTGCGCAACGTCACCGAACGCCAGCGCGCCCAGGCCCAGCTGCTGCAGACGCTGGCCGAGCGCAACGCCCAGCTGGCCCAGGTGGCCACGCTGCAGGCCGAGCTGCGTGAACAGGCGCTGCGCGACCCACTCACCGGCCTGCACAACCGCCGCGCGCTCGACGAACGTTTTGCCCGCGAAGCCGCGGCACAACAAGCCACCGGCCGGCCGCTGACGCTGGTGCTGCTGGACATCGACCACTTCAAGCGCATCAACGACAGCGGTGGCCATGCCGCCGGCGACGCCGTGCTGCGCGAGATGGCCAAGCTGATGCAGCAAGGCCTGCGCAGCGGCGATTCGGTGTTCCGCGTCGGCGGCGAAGAGTTTGCGTTGCTGCTGCCGGGCGCTGCCGTCGAGCAGGCGGTGCAGCGGCTGGCGCTGATGCGCGAGATGCTGGCCGTGATTGCGCTGCCGGGCGCACCCGGGCCGGTGACCTTCTCGGCCGGCGTGGCGCAGAGCGGCCGCCACGGCGCGACGCTCGACGATCTGCTGCGCGCCGCCGACACGGCGATGTACCGCGCCAAGGCCGCGGGCCGCGACCGCGTGTTCGCGGCGGCTTGACTCAGTCGCTCCATGCCTGGAGCAAGACGGCACCCGCTGCAAGCAGCGTCAGCACACCCCAGACGGAGGCGACCAGCCAGGTACCCAGGCGGTCGCGCGGTTGGCGGCGGCGTTCCTGCAGCGGCCGATGGTGGTGGTCGTGAGCGCGAGTGGACATGGCGATCTCCCGATTCGGTGGGACAGCAGCGACGAAACGCAGCGTGCTCTTCCAGGCGCGAACCGGCATCCCCAAGAGGGCTCAAACGCCCCCGGTGGACTAGGGGGTGTGGGGCTGCCAGCGGCGTTCAAAGGCGCCGAACACCGCCTGCACCACCAGCGCCAGCACGGCGGCCGGCAAGGCGCCTGCCAACATGGCGGCGCTGTCGTTGACGGCCAGGCCGGCGACGATGCGTTCGCCATAACCGCCGGCGCCGATGAAGGCCGCCACCGTGGCAGTGCCGACGTTGATGACGGCAGCCGTCTTCACCCCCGCCCACAACACCGGCAGCGCCAGCGGCAGCTCCACTGTGCGCAGCGCCTGGCCCGGCGCCAGGCCGAGTGCCCGTGCGGCCAGCGAGAGCCCGGCCGGCACCCCCTGCAGCCCGGCATGCGTGTTGCGCACGATGGGCAGCAGCGCGTAGACGAACAGCGCCAGCAGCGCCGGCACGAAACCGATGCGGCCGAGCAGTGCGATCAGGAAGGCCAGCAGCGCCAGCGACGGCACCGTCTGCAGCACACCCACCGCGCCGAGCAGCACGGCCGCCCAGCGCGGCCGGCGCCAGGCCCACAGGCCCAGGGGCACGCCCACCACGACGGCCAGCGCCAGCGAGCCGAACACCAGCGCCAGGTGCTGCAGCGTCAGCCGCGCCAGGTCGGGCGCGAACAGGCGGTCGACAAAGCTCTGGCCCTTCTGCTTCGCGCCGCCGGCGACGAAGCGCCGCGCCACGTCGGCAAAACTGCGGCCGTCGAGTTCGACCTCGGCGTTCAACGCGATCATCGTGCGTTCGTCGAAACGCCCGGCCAGCGGCAGCAGCGGCGCCACGTCGACGCTGGCGCGCATCAGCAGCACGGCGTCGTACTTCGGAAAGAAGGCGCGGTCGTCCTGCAGCACACGCAGCTTCGCTCGGCCGATCTGCGCATCGGTGCTGTAGACGTCGATCAGGTCGACTTGCCCTGCCGCCAGCGCGCTGTATGCCAGGCCGTGGTCGAGCCCGTTGCCCGGCGCCTGCGGCAGCGCGTAGGCGCGGCGCAGCGCCGGCCAGCCATCGGCACGCACCAGGAATTCGTGCGACAGGCCGGCGCGCAGCGTGGTGTGCGCGGCCAGATCCGAAATGCGCGTGATGCCGAGTCTCGCCGCCAGGGCCTCGGGCATCGCCAGTGCGTAGGTGTTGTTGAAACCCAGCGGCACCGCGGCTTTCAGCCCACGCGGCGCCAGCCATTCGTTCAACTGCGCCAGCGTCGGGTTGCCTTCTTTGTGCAGCAACTCGCGCACGATGGTGCCGGTGTATTCCGGGTAGACATCGACCGCGCCGCTGGCCAGCGCCTGGGCCAGGATGCCGGTGTTGCCCAGCCCCTGTTTGTGTTCGGCCGGGCGGCCGGCGGCCACCAGCGTCTGCGTCACGACTTCACCGAGGATGTAGGACTCGGTGAAACGTTTGGAGCCGACGACCAGCGTCTCGGCGGCCGGCGCCGGCGCCGCGGCCAGGGCCAGCCACAGCACCAGCAGGCGCAGGAAAGTGCTTCGCATCGGAACATTCTGCGCCACGTGGATGGCACCGATTGACGCTGCGCCGGCGCATGCCTACCTTTGACGATCCATCCAACAGCAGGAGACACCCCATGGCGAACATCGTTCTCGTGCACGGCGCCTGGCACGGCGGCTGGTGTTACCGCGACGCCGCACAGGTCTTGCGCGCAGCAGGGCACACCGTCTTCACGCCCACGCTCAGCGGCGTCGGCGAAAACTTCCACCAGAGCAGCCGCGACATCACGCTCGAAACCCATGTGCGCGATGTCTGCGGCGTCATCGAAGCCGAAGAGCTGAACGACGTGATCCTCTGCGGCCACAGCTACGGCGGCATGGTCATCACCGGCGTCGCCGACCGGTTGCGTGGCCGTATCAAGGCGATGGCCTATCTCGACGCCTTCCTGCCCAAGGCCGGCGACTCGCTGATCAGCCTGCTCAAGGTGGCGCTGCCGCCCGAAGTGGCCGCCGTGTTCCTGGGAGCGTTCCATTCCAACCCTGACGGGCTGGTGGCGCCGATCCCGGCCGAGATGTTCGGCATCCGTGCCGAGAACCGCGCCTGGGTCGACCGCCGCTGCGTCGTGCAGCCGCTGGCCACCTTCGAGCTGCCGCTGCTGCTGTCGCACCCGGCGCACGACCCCACCGTGCCGCGGCTGTACATCCTGGCCGACACCTGGGAGCCGAGCCCGTTCCGCCACTTCGCCAAACAGGTCGACGGCCAGCCCGGCTGGCGCCTGGCCAAGGTGGCTTGCGGCCACGATGTGATGGTCGACGAACCGGCCGAACTGGCGCGGCTGCTGGAGACGCTGGTCTAGACGCGTTGCATGGCGCCTTGCGGCGCCTACTTCACCGCGCGCCAGTGGCCGCCCTGCGCCGACAGCACGAAGCGCGCGCGCTCGTCGTAGCCGAAGTGGTCTGTCGCCGTGTAGCGCAGAACGCCTTGCGGCACGACGACTTCACCCATCGTCTCCAGCGCCTGTTTGATCGCCAGGCGGAACTCGCGCGTGCCTGGCTTTGCCGCCTTCAGCGCGATCGGAATCGCCTTGTCGAGCAACAGCTTGGCGCCCCAGATGTTGGCGGCGAACTGGTTGTAGCTGCCGGCACCGAACTTCGACTCATAAAGCTGGATGAAGTCGAGCGCGACCTTCTTCGACGGGTGACTGTCGGGCAACTGGTCTGCCGCCACCGCCGGCCCGGAGAGGCCGAAGGTGCCTTCGACATCCTTGCCGCCCATGCGCAGCAGGTCGGGCGCGACGGCGCTGTAGGTCTGGTAGATGCGTCCCTTGTACCCGCGCTCGAGCAAGGCCTTCTGCGGCATCACCGCGCCGCTGCCGGAGGCGACGACAAGCACTGCGTCGGGGTTGCCGGCAACCAGTTTCAGCGCCTGTGCAGTCACCGTCGCGTCGGTGCGGGCAAACCGTTCGGCGCCGGTGAGCTTCAGGCCGGCCGCTGCGGCGAACCGGCTCATCTCGCGCAGCCAGCTCTCGCCGTAGGCGTCGGTATAGCCGAGAAATCCGAAGCTCCTGGCGCCGCTCTTCTTCATGTGCTCGACCGTGCCTTCGGCCATCAGCGTGATGCCCTGCGGCAGGCGGAACGTGAAGGCGTCGCGTCCCTCAGGCAACTCGATCGGTGCCGCGGCGAGTTGCACCGTCTCGGCCTCGCGCGCGACCTCGGCGATCGCAATCGCCGGCGGGCTCGCGGTCGAGCCGATGATCAGGTCGACCTTCTCCTCGACCACGAAGCGGCGTGCATTCCGGGTTGCGCCGGCAGGATCGGTGGCGTCGTCGAACACGACGAAGCGCAGCTTCTCGCCGCCGATCTGTTCAGGAAAGAGCTGCAAGCTGTTGCGCGGCGCAATGCCCAGCGCCGACGCCGGCCCGGTCTGCGAGAAGCTGACGCCGATGACGATTTCCGCGCGGACGGCCGGCGTGGCAAGGGCGGAACAGGCCACCAGGGTGGCGGCTGCAAGGTGTTTGTGCATGGGGTTCAGGCTTGTTCGACAGGGTGCAGGGTGATCGGCGCGCGCCCGGCGCCGGGGCGCTCTGCGGCGAGCAGCTGTTCAACGGTGCGCCGGTACTGGGCCAGCGCCAGGTCGGCAGCGATGGGTTGCATCGGCGCTGGCGGCGAGCGGTCGATCAGGCGTTGCTGCGCTTCGATGATGTTGCGGTCTTCCTGGAACGCGGTGCACAGGCTCTGGTAGATCGATTCGGTGACGGTGGCATCGTCGAGCCGGAAGCAGTGCGCCTGCATGAAGAAGTAGTGCGTCGTGTTCGCGGTTTCGGGCGTCAGTGCCTGGCAGCTGTGGAACTGCAGCGCGCCGCTCATGTCCTCGTCCGGTGTGTCGTGCGGCTTCACGTGTGCGTGCATCAGCAGCACACCGGGCACGAGGAAGTCGTAGGCAAAGCGGCGGTTGACCTTGCCGCTGAAGCCGCCGAGACGGGCGTGGTAGGGGGCCGGCACGGTGTCGCGCACGTCACGCGAGACACGCACGCCGCGTTCGATGCGTTCGACGTGCGGTCTGGACTGGGCGATGTTCGGCGAGCCGCCCAGGGTCTTCTCGTGCACATACGACAGGTGCGAGAAGTCGAGCAGGTTGTCGCAGATCAGCAGGTGATCCGCGGCGTAGTGCAGGTAACCCGGTTTGTAGCGCCACTGCGGGTGCTGCAGCGAAAACGCATCGGGGATCAAGGTCTCGTCGGCCTGGGACGGGTCGCCCATCCAGACCCAGATCCAGCGTCCACGCTCGACGGCCGGATAGCTGCGCAGACACAGCTTGGCAGGGATGGTGTCCTGGCCGGGAATCTCGACGCACTGCCCGCTGCTGTCGTATTTGATGCCGTGGTACAGGCAGCGCACCGCGTCGCCTTCCTTGCGCCCCATGGACAGCGGCGCATGCCGATGCGCGCAGCGGTTGTCGATGGCCACCGGTGTGCCATCGCCACGGCGGTAGACGAGAACCGACTCGCCAATGATGGTGCGCGCCAGCAGCGTGTCGGCGAGCACCTCGTGGTCCCAGGCGGCCACGTACCAGCAGTTCCTGAGGAACATGGTTGTCTCCGTTGTCGGCAGGTCCGTCGCGGGCCCACTCTGCAACCCACTCTAGGGAGAGCACCCTGGTGCTGCAATACGACGCGCAGGAGACTCTCTATCTGTGAAAACGATAGAGACCGGCTTCGACCTCAATCTGCTCAGGGTGCTGGTGGCACTCGAAAGCAACCGCAGCGTCACGCGTGCAGCCGACGCCTTGGGCATGAGCCAGTCGGGGTTCAGCACCGCACTGGCACGCCTGCGCCAGCAGTTCGGCGACGCATTGTTCATCCGCACCGCCACCGGCATGGAGCCCACGCCGCGTGCACGCCGCATGGTCCAGACGGCGCAGCATGTGCTGGACCAGGTGCGGGGCGGCATCCTCGAGCAACCGGTGTTCGACCCGGCGACCGCACGCACCGAGTTCAAGCTGGCGATGGCCGACGTGGCCGAGATCGTCTTCATGCCGCGCCTGCTGCGCCATTTCGAAGAACACGCGCCGCTGGTGCGCGTGAGCTGCGGCTCGGTGGCGCCCGAGGTCTTGCCCACAGCGATGGAGTCCGGGGCCGTGGACCTGGCGCTGGGCTACTTTCCGGACCTGGCGTCGCAGGCCTTCTTCCAGCAGCGGCTGTACACCCACACCTACGCCTGCATGATGCGCCGCAACCATCCGCTGCTCGGCGCGGCGTTGACAGAGGCGGCCTACGCCGCCGCCGGCCACGCAGTCGTCAGTTCGCCGGCCCGCAGCAATGCCCTGTTCGAACAGTTCCTGCAGCGCCGCGGTATCGAAAGACGCATTGTGATGAGCACACCGCATCACTTGAGCCTGCCCGCCATCGTCGAGCAGACCGACCTGCTGGCCACGGTGCCGCTGGCAACCGGCGCCCGCTTCGCCAAGCTTGGAACGGTCGAACTGGTGCGCCTGCCGTTCAAGCCGCCGAGCTTTTCGGTGCAGCAGCACTGGCATCGGCTCTACCACCACGATCCACGCAGCCTCTGGCTGCGCGGCCGAATCGCGGCCTTGTTCAATGACGCAACCGACGAGTGGGCCGAAATCGAAGCGGAGCTGTATGGCCGCGAGATGCGGCGGCGTCCCTCGACCGCCCGCAGTGGCCGGCCTGCCCGGAAGTGACGGGTTCGAAGTGCCGCTCGCGCGCTCGCGTGCCCGTAATTGGCCCCTCAGGCGGGCCGGAAAAAGCTCTCCGGCCCAACCAGTCTCTCGCCCATGCGGGCGCGGAACAGCAGTTCGTCGGTGGCGCGCAAGCGGCGGCAGACCTCGCGGCCGATGTTCATCTGGATCAGCGCAAACTGCTCGACATCGCTTTCGTACAGATGCAGCAGGTCGTCGTGGCTGAACTCGATGGCGCGGCAGGCGCTGTCGGCGCGCACCGAGGCGCTGCGCGGCAGCAGGTCCATCAAGGCCATCTCACCGAAGCAGTCGCCTGGGCCCAGCACGTTGAGAACGAAGTCGCGGCCGCGCCAGGCCTTCACGACCTGGGCCTCGCCCAGTTCCAGCACGAACATCGAGTTCGCGGGGTCGTTCTCGCGGAAGAAGAAGCCGCCGGCTTCAACCTGGGCAGTGCGTGCCCGCGCCAGCAGCACCTGCAAGGCATCTTCGCGGATGGCGCCGAAGATCGGCATGCTTTGCAGCAACTCGGTTCGCATCGGCAGCACGGCGGCCCTCCCTGAGGCACTGCCTGCCAGTCTACGCCGCGGCTTCGCTCGCTGCTTGTGTCGCTGCTTGTGCCGCCAGCACTTCGGCGCGCACCGCCTCGGTCAGTTCGGCCTTCAGCGCCATGAAGGTCGGCGTCGTCTTCACCGCATAACTGCGTGGGTGAGGCAGCTCGACGCGCCGGTCGAGCTTGATGCGGCCCGGGCGCGCGCTCATCACGACGACACGGTTGCCCATGAAGACAGCTTCGTCGATGTCGTGGGTGACGAAGAGCACGGTCTTGGCCTGGGCTTCCCAGATGCCCAGAAGCAACTCTTGCATCAGCTCACGTGTCTGGTGGTCGAGCGCGCCGAAAGGTTCGTCCATCAGCAGCATGCGTGGGTCGTTGGCGAGGGCACGCGCCAGCGCCGTGCGCTGCTGCATGCCACCCGAAAGCTGCTTCGGGTAGTGGTTGGCAAACCCCTTCAGCCCCACCTTGGCGAGGAAGCCGTGCGCGGTCTCAAGCTGCCGCGCACGCGGCCATCCACGTTCACGCAGGCCGAAGCAGACGTTGTCCAGCACCGTCAGCCAGGGGAAGAGTGTGTAGCTCTGGAACACCATGCCGCGGTCGGCCCCCGGGCCTTCGATGCGACGGCCGTCGAGCAGCACCTCGCCCGCAGTCTGGCGGTCGAGTCCGGCGACGATGCGCAGCAGCGTGCTCTTGCCGCAGCCGCTGGGCCCGAGGATGGTGATGAAGTCGTTCTCGGCGACATCGAGATCCGTCGCCTGCAGCGCGAGAGTCGTGTCAAAGCGGCGTTCGACACCGCGGACCTGAAGGATGTTGTTGCCGTTCATTTGCCGAGCTGCGCCCAGGGGAAGAAACGCCGGTTCGCCCACTTGAACAGCAGGTCGCTGCACAGCCCGATGAGGCCGATGACGATGATGCCGAAGATGATCTGGTCGGTGGCCAGCAAGGCCTGGCTGTCGGTGATCATGTGGCCGATGCCGGTGCTGGCACCGATGAGCTCGGCGACGATCACATACGTCCAGGCCCAGCCCAGCACCATGCGCAGCGTCTCGGCAATCTCGGGTGCGGCGCCGGGGATCAGCACACGCCGGATCAAGCCACGGTCGCTGACACCGAGGGTGTACGCCGCTTCCACCAGGTCACGCCTGGTGTTGCCCACCGTCACCGCAATCATCAGCACGAGCTGGAAAAAGCTGCCGATGAAGATGACCGCCAGCTTCTGCGCTTCGCCGATGCCCGCCCACAAGATGAGCAGCGGAATAAAGGCACTCGCCGGCAGGTAACGCGCGAAGCTGACAAACGGCTCGAAGAAGGCTTCGACGGGTTTGTAGGCACCCATCAGCACGCCCAGTGGCAAGGCCAGCGCGGCGGCGATCAGGAAGCCGCCGAGCACCCGCCAGACGGTCCAGGCGATGTCCCAGCCGAAGCCCATTTCGGTGAGCAGCGTGTGGCCGCTCTTCACCATCGTCAGCGGGTCGGCGAGAAAGGTCTTGCTGACGAAGCCGCCGAAGGTGGCGGCTGCCCAGACGGCGACGAAGAGCACGAAGAAGCTGACGCCGAGTGCCACGCGGACACCGGGCGCCACCGGCGTCAGCGGCTTCACTTGATGAACGCGGTGTTCGCCAGCTTCGTCAGATCGGGAATCGCCTTGATGATCCCCGACTCCAGCAGCAGCTCAGCCGCTTCCTTGCTGAACACCGCATGTTCACCGGCGAAGAACTTCTGGTTCGCGGCCCGGTCCTGCCAGCGCAGATAGGCCTGGCTCTTCTCGAAGGCTTCGCCGGTCTGCTTGACGTCGGCGCCCATGATCTCGAAGCTCTTCTTCGGGTCGGCCTTGATCATGTCGACGGCGTCGAAATACGCGTCGGCCAGCGCCTTCGCGGCCTTGGGGTTCTCGGCCAGGAACTTCGGCGTGCAGCCGAAGGTGTCCATCACCATCGGGTAGTCGAGTGTCGTCGCGATGATCTTGCCGGCCTCGGGCTTGGCGCGCACAGCGCCGAGGTAGGGTTCGTAGGTCATCGCGGCGTCGATGCCGTCGGTGCCCGCGATCATTGCGTTGGCGGCGGCCTGCGGGCTCAGGTTGACGACCTTCACGTCCTTGATCGAGAGGCCGTTTTTCTTCAGCATCCAGGCCAGGCCGAAATACGGCGCGGTGCCGGGCGCGTCGGCGGCGACGGTCTTGCCCTTCAGGTCGGTGATCTTCGTGATGTTCGGCTTCACCACCATGCCGTCGGCGCCATAGCTCTTGTCGAGCTGGAAGATCTGCGTCGTGGCCACGCCGTTGGCGTTCCAGACCACCCAGGTCTCGACCGTGGTGGCGGCGCACTGGATGTCACCGCTGGCGATGGCCAGGTGGCGGTCTTTCTGCGGAATCTTCTTGATGCTGACATCGAGGCCGTGTTTCTTGAACAGCCCGGCTTCCTTGGCCAGCGTCAGCGGCGCGAAGCCGGTCCAGCCGGAGATGCCCATCGCAACCTTGGTTTCCTGCGCGGAGGCGGCGGCAGCCAGGGTGCACAGGGCGACGGTGATCAGGGTCTTGTTCATGAAGCTCCTCAGGGGTGAAGTCAGGTGAGGTCAGGCGGGAATCCAGAGTGTCGGCAGCCCGTCCAGCGTTCGCAAGATGCGCGCCAGCGATCCGTCGTGCACATGGGCGGTGGCGGCCTCGATGTCGGGCGCGATGAACCGGTCCTGCGCCATCGCGGGGCAGACGCCGCGCAGCAGCGCGTGCGCCTGCTCAAGCGCGGGCGAACTCTGCAGCGGCCGCAGGAAGTCGACCCCTTGCGCGGCGCACAGCCACTCGATGCCGAGGATGTGCGCGACGTTGTCGATCATCGGCTGCAGCCGCCGCGCTGCGAAGGTGGCCATGCTCACATGGTCTTCCTGGTTGGCGCTGGTCGGCAGGCTGTCGACGCTGGCCGGGTGGGCCAGGCTCTTGTTTTCGCTGGCCAGCGCCGCGGCCGTCACGTGGGCGATCATGAAACCGCTGTTCAGCCCGGCGTTGGCGGTCAGGAAGGGCGGCAGGCGAGAGACGTTGCTGTCGATCAGCATCGCGATGCGGCGTTCGGCGATCGCACCGACCTCGGCAATCGCGCAGGCCATCGCGTCGCAGGCCAGCGCCACCGGTTCGGCGTGGAAGTTGCCGCCGGAAATCATCATGCCGTCTTCGGCGAAAACCAGCGGGTTGTCGGTCACCGCATTGGCTTCACGCAGCAGCACCAACGCGCCATGGCGCAGCTGGTCGAGGCAGGCGCCCACCACTTGCGGCTGGCAGCGCAGGCAATACGGGTCCTGGACTCGATCGTCGCCCTCTTCGTGGCTCTTGCGGATGGCGCTGCCTGCCAGCAGCGAGCGGTAGTACTGCGCCACGTCGATCTGCCCAGGCTGGCCGCGCAAGGCGTGGATGCGCGGGTCGAACGGGCCGTCGCTGCCGCGTGCGGCGTCGACCGTCAGCGCGCCGATCACGAGTGCCGCTTCCAGTACCGGTTCGAACGAGAACAGACCATGCAGCGCCAATGCAGTGCTGGTCTGCGTGCCGTTGATCAGCGCCAGACCTTCCTTGGCACTCAGCACCAGCGGCGTGATTCCGGCCTGCTGCAGCACCACAGCGGCGGGCTTGCGCTGGCCGTCGACCAGAAACTCGCCTTCGCCGAGCAGCGCCAATGTCATGTGCGACAACGGCGCCAGGTCGCCAGAAGCGCCGACGCTGCCCTGGCTGGGCACAAACGGCACCAGACCGGCGTTGTGGACAGCGATCAGCGTATCGATGACGACAGGACGCACACCCGAATAGCCCCGTGCCAGGCTCGCCGCCTTGCTCGCCAGCATCAAGCGCACGACCGGCGGCGCCAGCGCTGCACCGACGCCGACGCTGTGGCTGCGGATCAGGTTCAGCTGCAACGTCGCCAGGTCGGCTTCGCTGATGCGGGTGCTGGCGAGCTTGCCGAAGCCGGTGTTGACGCCATAGACGGCGGCGTCGCCTTCGGCTGCGGCGCGCACCACAGCGGCGCTGGCCAGGATGCCGGGCAAGGCACGCGGGTCCATCACCAGCGGCTGGCCGCCGGCGTGCACCGCCTGCAGTTCTTCGAGCGTCAGTTCTCCGGGTCGCAGCAGCATCAGGCCCCCAACATCGGCAGGTTCAGCCCTTGCTGCGTCGCGCAGTCCTTGGCGATCTGATAGCCCGCATCGGCATGGCGCATCACACCGGTGCCGGGGTCGTTCCACAACACACGTTCGATGCGCTTGGCGGCAGCATCGCTGCCGTCGCAGACGATGACGACACCGCTGTGCTGTGAATAACCCATGCCGACCCCACCACCATGGTGCAGGCTGACCCAGGTGGCGCCGCCTGCGGTGTTGAGCAGCGCGTTGAGCAGCGGCCAGTCGCTGACAGCGTCGCTGCCGTCCATCATCGCTTCGGTTTCGCGGTTGGGCGATGCCACCGAGCCGCTGTCCAGATGGTCGCGGCCGATGACGATCGGCGCCTTCAGCTCCCCCGACTTCACCATCTCGTTGAACGCCAGGCCGGCACGGTGGCGGTCGCCGAGACCGATCCAGCAGATGCGCGCCGGCAGGCCCTGGAACGCGATGCGTTCGCCTGCCATGTCGAGCCAGCGGTGCAGGTGTTTGTCTTCGGGGAACAACTCCTTCATCTTCGCGTCGGTCTTGCGGATGTCTTCCGGGTCACCCGACAGCGCGACCCAGCGGAACGGGCCGACACCGCGGCAGAACAGCGGCCGGATGTAGGCCGGCACGAAACCCGGAAAGTCGAAGGCCTGCTTGACGCCGGCATCGAACGCGACCTGGCGGATGTTGTTGCCGTAGTCGACCGTCGGCACGCCGGCGCTCTGGAAATCGAGCATCGCCTGCACATGCACGGCGCAGCTCACCGCCGCGGCGTCGCGCAGCGCCGCGTGCTGGGCGCTGTCGGCCTGCGCTGCGCGCCAGCGTTCGACGCTCCAGCCGGCAGGCAGGTAGCCGTTGACGAGGTCGTGTGCGCTGGTCTGGTCGGTCACCAGGCTGGGCTTGACACCGCGTCGCACCAGTTCGGGCAGGATCTCGGCCGCGTTGCCGAGCAGCGCAATCGACACCGCCTTCTTCTCGGCGGTGTACTTGGCGATGCGGGCCAGCGCGTCGTCCAGGCTGGTGGCTTGTTCGTCGACGTAGCGGCTGCGCAGCCGGAAGTCGATGCGGCTTTGCTGGCATTCGATGTTCAGGCTGACGGCACCGGCGAAGCTGGCGGCCAGTGGCTGCGCGCCGCCCATGCCACCCAGGCCGGCGGTGAGGATCCAGCGGCCGGCCAGATCGCCGCCGTAGTGCTGACGGCCGGCTTCGACGAAAGTTTCGTAGGTGCCTTGCACGATGCCCTGGCTGCCGATGTAGATCCAGCTGCCGGCCGTCATCTGGCCGTACATCATCAAACCCTTGCGGTCGAGTTCGTCGAAGTGTTCCCAGGTGGCCCACTTCGGCACCAGGTTCGAGTTCGCAATCAGCACCCGCGGCGCGTCGGCATGGGTGCGGAACACGCCGACCGGCTTGCCGCTCTGCACCAGCAGAGTTTCGTCTTCCTTCAGGCTCTTCAGGCAGCGCAGGATGGCCTCAAAACAGTCCCAGTTGCGGGCGGCCTTGCCGATGCCGCCGTAGACCACCAGCGCGTCGGGGTTCTCGGCGACCTCGGGGTCGAGGTTGTTCTGCAGCATGCGGTAAGCCGCTTCGATCAGCCAGTTGGCGCAGCTGATATCGCTGCCCCGCGGGGCACGTACCGGATGAGGTTGCGCTGTCGAATGGATGGCGGACAGGTCGGTCATGGCGGCAACTCCGGCAATGCAATGGTGCGAACTCTACTTGTCTAGACAAGTCAACGCAAGTAGCATCTTCGACATGGTTTCCACCGCCACGGCAGAAGGTTCGCCCTATGCCCGCATCAAACAACACCTGAAGGATGGGCTCGCCAACGGCCGCTGGCCGCCGGGCGCGCTGATGCCTTCGGAAGCCGAGCTGGTGGCCCAGTTCACTGTCAGCCGCATGACCGTGAACCGCGCCATCCGCGAGCTGCAAAGCGAAGGCCTGGTGCAGCGCTCGCAGGGCGTGGGCACCTTCGCCGCACCGCTGCACCGGCTGGCGTCGCCGCTGGCCATCCGCGACCTGCACGAAGAGATCGAGGCGCGCGGCCAGCACCACAGTGCCGAAGTGCACCTGGCGCAGGAAGAACGCGCGCCGGCCGCGCTGGCCGAACGCCTGGGGCTGAAAGCCGGCGCGCGTGTCTTCCACACGCTGCTCGTGCACCGCTGCAACGGCGTGGCGCTGCAGTGCGAAGACCGTTATGTCAACCCGGCCTGGGCACCCGATTACCTGGGCGTCGATTTCCGGACCACCACACCCACGCACTACCTGCTGCAGGTGGCGCCGCTGTGGGAAGGCCAGTATTCGATCGAGGCCAGTGCGCCGACGGCCGAAGAAGCGCGGCTGCTCGGCATCGGCGAACACGACCCCTGTCTCGTGGTGGTGCGCCGCACCGAAAGCCGCGGCCGGCCCATCACCATCGCGCGGCTGGTGCACCCGGGCCAGCGTTACACCATCGAAGGACGCTTCAAACCATGATGCTGCGCGCCGACGACATCACCCCCACCCCGTGGAAAAACGGCGGCGGCATCTCGCGCGACCTGTTGTTCTGGCCCGCTGCCGACGCCTGGTGTGTGCGCATCAGCCTGGCCGACATCACACGCGACGGGCCGTTTTCGCCATACCCGGGTGTCAAGCGCTGGTTCGCCGTGGTCGAAGGCGATGGCGTCGAGCTGCAGTTCGCCGCCGGCTCGCGCTTGCAGCGGCGTGGCGACGCGCCGCTGCACTTCGACGGCGCCGACGCACCTGGCTGCCGGCTGCTCAGCGGCATGACACGCGACCTGAACCTGATGCTGCAAGGCGGTGTGCGCGGCACGCTGCAGCAGGGTGCGCGCTTTGACGAAGACTGGCCCGTGCGCGGCCGTTACGACCCGGCGACACGCACGCTGCACTGGGAGTTGCCCGCCGGCCCGCTGGAAGCGGCAGAAGACAGCCTGTGGATCGGCATCGCGCCATGAGAACCCTCTGGCGCAACGCCCGCCTGACGACACTCGCCGGCCCGGGCTGGTGCGAGATCGAACACGGCGCAATGGTGATGCAGGACGAGCGCCTGGTCTGGGTCGGCGACGGCCATGCGCTGCCACGAGACTTGCAGGTCGAAGCCGAACACGATCTCGGCGGTGCACTCGTCACGCCGGGGCTGGTGGACTGCCACACCCACCTCGTCTACGGCGGCCACCGCGCGCGTGAATTCGAGTTGCGGCTGCAAGGCGCGAGCTACGAAGAGATCGCACGCGCCGGCGGTGGCATCCGCAGCACGGTGGCCGCCACACGCGCCGCCAGCGAAGCCACGCTGCTGGCCGGCGCGACGCAGCGCGCGCAAGTGCTGATGGCCGAGGGCGTGACGACGCTGGAAGTGAAGTCGGGTTATGGCTTGTCGCTGGAACACGAGGCGCGCTGCCTGCGCGTGGCGCGGCAACTCGGCAAGACGCTGCCCTTGTCGGTGCGCACCACCTGCCTGGCCGCGCATGCGCTGCCGCCGGAATTCGACGGCCGGCCCGACGCCTACATCGACGCCGTCTGCGAATGGCTGCCGGCGCTGCATCAAGAAGGCCTGGTCGACGCCGTCGACGCCTTCTGCGAGCGCATCGCCTTCAGCCCGGCGCAGACACAGCGCGTCTTCGACGCCGCGCGAGCGCTCGGCCTGCCGGTGAAGCTGCATGCCGAACAGCTGAGCGACCAGGGCGGCGCGGCGCTTGCCGCGGGCTACCACGCGCTGAGCTGCGACCATCTGGAATGGCTGTCAGCCGACGGCATCCAGGCGATGGCCGCCGCCGGCACGGTGGCCGTGCTGCTGCCCGGCGCCTACTACTTTCTGCGTGAAACGAAACTGCCGCCGCTGCAGGCGCTGCGCGACGCCGGTGTGCCGATCGCCATCGCCAGCGACCACAACCCGGGCTCGTCTCCGGGCCTGTCGATGCTGCTGATGCTGAACATGGCCTGCACGCTGTTCCGCATGACACCCGAAGAAGCGCTGCGCGGCGCCACGGTCAACGGCGCCCGCGCGCTGGGCCTGCCGGACCGCGGCACGCTGGCACCGGGGCAGCGCGCCGACTTCGTGGTCTGGGCGCTGGAGCACCCGGCCGAGCTGGCCTACTGGTTCGGCCACAACCCCTGCCGCCGCGTCGTCGTGGCGGGCGAGGAACGACGATGAACGCTGATATCTACACCCTGCACCGCGGCAGCACGCCGCTGCTCGTGAGCCTGCCGCATGTCGGCACACAGATCCCGGCCGACATCGCCGCCACGCTGCAGCCGCGTGCGCTGCAGGTCGAAGACGCCGACTGGCACCTCGACCAGCTCTACGCCTTCGTCAAGACGCTCGGCGCCAGCTTGATAGTGCCACACTATGCACGTTATGTCGTCGACCTGAACCGGCCGCCCGAGAACACGCCGATGTACCCCGACGCCAACAACACCGAGCTCTGCCCGACCCGCTTCTTCACCGGCGAGCCGCTGTACCGCGATGGTTTGCTGCCCGACGATGCCGAGGTCGAACGCCGTGTCACCACCTACTGGCGGCCCTACCACGACGCACTGACGGCCGAACTGACGCGGCTGCAGCAGACCCACGGCCACGCGATGCTGTTCGATGGCCACAGCATCCAGGCCGAGCTGCCCTGGCTGTTCGAAGGCCGGCTGCCCGACCTGAACCTCGGCACCGCCGGCGGCAGCAGTTGCGCGCCCGAGCTGCGCGACAAGTTCGCGCAGGTGCTGGCGGCGCATACGGCGAAAGCAGCGCACAGCCACGTGATCGACGGCCGTTTCAAGGGCGGCTACATCACGCGCCACTACGGCCGCCCGGCGCAAGGCTGGCATGCGGTGCAGATGGAGATGTGCTGGCATTGCTACATGCAACCGCCGCACGACTACGAGCCGGCGCTGGCGGCGCAGGTGCAGCCGGCGCTGCGTGGTCTGGTCGATGCGCTGATCGCATGGCGGCCGGTATGACACTGCTCTGGGCGCCGCGGGCCTGGGTCGGTGGATGCTGGCGTGACCGTGTGCTGCTGACCATCGGCGCCGACGGCCATTGGGCCGATGTGGCGCCCGACAGCGCAGCACCGGACGCTGCCGAAGTCCTGCCCGGCCCGGTGCTGCCTGGCCTGGTCGACGCCCACAGCCACGCCTTCCAGCGCGCCTTCGCCGGCCTCGCCGAACGCCGCGACAGTGCCCACGACGACTTCTGGTCCTGGCGCGACCGCATGTACGGCGTCGCACTGCGCATCACGCCTGAACAACTGCGCGACATCGCCGCCCAGCTCTATGTCGAACTGCTGGCCGGCGGCTACACCCAGGTCTGCGAGTTCCACTACCTGCAGCACGCGCCCGACGGCACGCGCTACGCCGACCCGGCGGCGATGTCGCAGGCACTGGCCGCAGCGGCCGGTAACGCCGGCATCGGCCTGACGCTGCTGCCGGTGCTGTACGAACGTGCGGGTTTCGCGCAGCCGGCACTGCGCGACGACCAGCGCCGCTTCGCGACGACGGTCGACGACGTGCTGGCGCTGCAACGCGCCGCGTCCACCACCATGGGCCCGCTGGTCAACACCGGTGTCGCCGTGCACTCGCTGCGCGCGGCGCGGCCTGAATCGATCTCCCGCCTGGCCGATGCCAGCAGCGGCCCGCTGCACATCCATGTCGCCGAACAGACCGCCGAGGTCGACGACTGCCTGCAGGCCACCGGCTGCCGGCCGATCGAGTGGCTGACGAAACACACCGCGCTCGACGCCCGCTGGCAGCTCGTGCACGCCACGCACAGCGTGCCGGCCGAGATTGACGCCGTGGCTGCCAGCGGCGCCGGTGTCGTCATCTGCCCCGGCACCGAAGCCAACCTCGGCGACGGCCTCGCCGACCTGCCCGGCTGGCTCGCAGCCGGCGTGCCGCTGTCACTGGGCTCGGACAGTCAGGTGCTGCGCGACTGGCCCGAAGAACTGCGCTGGCTCGAATACGGCCAGCGGCTGCGCTTGCGCCAGCGCAACGTTGCGGCAGCGCCAGGCAGCGCGCCGGCCACCGCAGCCCGGCTGTTCGAACGGGTGTTGGCCGGCGGCGGCGCTGCCGCGGGTTTTGCGCGCCGGGGGCTGCAAGCCGGCGCCCGCGCCGACCTGCTGCTGCTGGACGTGCAACGGCCCGGCCTGCTGGGCTTGCCACCCAGCCACCTGCTCGATGGCCTGGTGTTTGCGGCGCCGGCACAGCCCTTCAGCCGCGTGATGGTCGCCGGCCGCTGGCGCACGTTGCACGACGCGCGCATCGCGGCACGCTTCGAATCAGCGATGCAGGCGCTCTGGTCGGCGATGTGAGCCAGGCGCTCGGCTACGCCGCGATGCGGCGCCAAAGGGACCGCACTCGGAGCCTCGACCGATGAGTCTGGCCACCCAGTCGTCGCCCAGCTTCAGGAAAGTGCGTTTGAAAGTCTTATTCTCTGAGCTCGCCATTTTGGTTGCCTCCGCGCGGGACTCGCCATGTCGACTGAGTCGTTCTCCTGGCTGCATCTGACCGACTTCCACTACGGCTTGAAGGCGCAGGGGCACCTCTGGCCAACGCTGCGCGCGCCCTTTCTCGACAGCCTGACGGCTCTGCATGCGCAGTGCGGCCCGTGGGACGTCGTTTTCTTCACCGGCGATCTGGTGCAGGCGGGCAAGTCCGAAGAGTTCGCCAAGTTGCAGACCGAGGTGCTTGACCCGCTGTGGCAGAAGCTGAACGAACTTGGATCGGGCGATGCTGTGCTGCTGGCGGTGCCTGGCAATCACGATCTGTTCCGGCCCAACCCCAGCGAAGACAATCCCGCTGCAGAGCGCTTGTTGGACAAAGGTGGCTTCGCGCGCGTCGAAGAGAGGTTCTGGGAGCAGCCTGCAGGCTCCTATCGCGGGGTGGTCAACGACGCCTTCGCCGCCTACAGCGCGTGGTGGAAGGCCGCGCCGCACCGGCCCGATGCGATGTGCGCTGGCATCTTGCCCGGCGACTTCTCCACCACGCGGGTTTGTGGCACACGCCGGATCGGCATCGTCGGGCTGAACACGGCCTTTCTGCAGCTTGCGGGCGGCGACTACAAGGAACGACTGGTCTGGGACGCACGACAGCTTCATGCCGTCTGCGAGGGCGGCGTTGATGTCTGGACCCAGCAGCATGACGTCTGCTTGTTGCTGACCCACCAGGGGCCGGACTGGCTGACGCCTGCGGCGCGCCAGCACGGCGAGTCCGAAGTGGCGCCGGCTGGGCGCTTTGCGCTGCAGCTCTTCGGGCACCAGCACGAACACGACATCAGCTACCTGCGCCGCGGTGGCAGCACGCAGGCTGTGCGGCTCTGCCAGGGCAGCTCTGTCTTTGGCATGGAAAAATTCGGCGAACCGCCCACGACCCAGCGCACCCATGGCTACGCCGCCGGTCGGATTGAATTTGTCGGGGAGCAAGCCACGCTGCGGATCTGGCCGCGGGTAGCCACCAACAAGACCGGCCCATGGCGTTTTGTGCCCGACCACGAACACGCCGAGTTGATCGATGGCGACGGGACGGCGCCGGAGCCCGTCGCCACGCACAAACGTGCAAGGGGCACAGCAGCGGCACGCCCGAATGCCGAGGCGGCTGGGTCGGCCGGCAGCCTACAGCAGCATGACCCAAGCGGTGCCGCAACAAGACCTCCACCGCATTCCACGCTGCCATCACGGCGGGCGTTTTTCGGGCGCAAGCCAGACCTGGAGAAGATCGCCAAATACCTGCTGCCGGAAGACCGCAGCTGGGGCGTGGTGCTGGACGGCCCTGGCGGTGTGGGCAAAACCTCCTTGGCCATCGAGGCGGCGCACCGTGCACCGGCGGAGCACTTTCCGCTCAAGCTCTGGATCACCGCCAAGAGCCGCGAGTTGCGGCCCGACGGCCCCCAGGCCTTGAGCGACCACCGGGTCGACGACTACAACCAGTTGCTCAACGAGCTGGGGCTGGCACTGGGCCGCGACGACATCCCGCGGTCCACGCCACAAGACCGCCCGGGCCTGGTCCGCCATGCCTTGGCCAGCCACCGGGCCCTGCTGGTGCTGGACAACCTGGAGGCCTTCAACGCCGAAGAGCGGCGGCGCCTGTTCGAGCTGCTGGGCAACCTGCCCGCAACCTGCCGCGCCATCGTCACCAGCCGGCGCCGTACCGACGGGTCGTTTGCCTCGCATGTGATCCGCCTGGACAAGCTGGAACGCGACGCCGCCGACGAACTGCTGGCCGACCTGGGCCAGCGCTGGGCGCCGGTTGCGCGGCTCACCCCGGCGGAACGCGACCAGCTCTATGCCGAGACCGGCGGCAACCCGCTGCTGCTGACGTGGACAGCGGGCCAACTGGGCCGCACCACCGGCCGCTGCAGCACCGTGGCCGAGGCCGTGGCGCGGCTGCAAGAAGCGCATCGGCTGCAGTCGCTGGGCGAACAGAACGATCCGCTTCACTTCGTGTTTGGTGACTTGCTGGAGACCTTCACCACGGCTGAAACAGCGGTGCTGGCGGCCCTGGTGCACTTCACCGGGCCGGCGGAACTGACCTGGCTGCTGCCCATGACCGGGTTGAGCCGGAAGGCGGCGGAAACAGCGCTGGACGGCCTGCGTGACCGCTCGATGCTGGTGGAAGACGACGTGGCCGGTACCTGGCTGCTGCCGCCGTTGGCCGCGCGTTTTCTGCGCCGTGCCCGGCCCGAGGCGGTTGGGGCCAGTGGCGAGCGTCTGGCCGATTGGGCCTATGCCCTGGTGGTCGAGAATGGCCGCGAAAAGTTCGACAGCTTTCCCACGCTGGACGCCCATTGGCCGCAGATCGCCGCTGCCTTGCCGGTGCTGCTGGCCGGGGACAACGGCCGCCTGCAGTCCGCATGCGATGCATTACTGACCTTTCTTGATTTCTCTGGCCGCTGGGACGACAGGCTCGCTCTGAGCATTGAGGCGGAAGCCAAAGCTGTCTTGGCCAAGGACTATCACCAGGCTGGTTGGCGGGCCAATGATGCTGGCCTAGGCCACTGCTTGCGCGGCCAGTATGCCGAAGTGTTGGCTTGCGCTGACCGCGCGTCCGCCCACTGGAATACAGCGCGGGCTGGTGCATACGAGCGTGCTAGCGCCATCAGATTGCGCGGCCTCGGCCACCAGCTCGCCAAGGACTATCCCGCCGCGATCACCGCCACCCGAAAAGCGCTTGGCATCTTCCGCAGTCTGTCGCTGGAGAGCGATGAAGTGGCGATGTGCCTGGATCAACTTGGCAGTGTGCTGGCACTGCTCGGCCAATTCGAAGAGGCGGAATCCAGTTTCCGAGAGGCCCTCGCGATCGCCTCGGCGCTCGCTGACCAGCATGGCATCGCCACCTACACCGGCAACCTCGCCGAATTGGCCTTGGATCGCGAACAGTGGCCGGAGGCCGAAGGCCTCGCGCGCCAGTCCCTGAAGCTGTCCGAGGATGTGGGCCGCAAGCAACTCATCGCGACCGACTGTTGTCGATTGGCCAAGGCCTTGGCTCGCCAGCATCGCGGCGGCGAAGGCCGCAGCCATGCCGAGCGCGCGGTGGCGATCTACACCGACCTCCGCTCACCGGATCTGGCTGAAGCCCAGGCGACGCTGGCCGAGTGCCAGCGATGAACATCGCCCACCCAGTCCGACTGATGTCAAAGCAGTGTTATATTGATGTCATTTAGACATCGAGTCATTGCCCATGCCCAACCTCACCTTGCGCGACGTGCCGGCCGACCTGCACCTGTGGTTGAAGCAACAGGCGGGCGCCCACCGCCGTTCGCTCAATCAGGAAGTCATTCTTCAACTGGATGCTTTGCGGGGCAGCACCGCCAGCCCGTCCGATGCCGACCAGCGCCTGGCCCGCATCCGCGCGATTGCCGGGCGCACCGCCGGCATGCCGGTCGTGGATGCGCGGCCTGAGGCCGAGATCCTCGGACTGGGCGCCGACGGGTTGCCGGGCTGAACATGGTCATCGACAGCTCTGCCCTGGTCGCCATCCTGCTGGGCGAGCCGGGCTGCGACGCACTGGCCATCAAGCTGTCTGGCGCGCAGAGGCCGGTGATTTGCGCGGCCAACTGGCTGGAGGCGATGATGGTGATGTCGGCCCGGCTCGGCCCACCGGGTGTGCAGTCTCTGGGTGAGTTGCTCGAAGCCGCCGAGGTGCTGATCGCGCCGGCGGATGCCGAGCTGGCGCGAACCGCCTTCGATGCCTGGCAACGCTTTGGCAAGGGCCAGCATCCGGCCGGCCTGAACTTTGGTGATTGTTTTGCCTACGCCCTGGCCATGCGCCGCGGTGATGCGCTGCTCTTCAAGGGCCAGGACTTCTCACAAACCGATGTCCCGCAGGCCTGAGCGCCGCGCCGGCTGCGGTGCTGCCGCCCGCTCGCTGGCCTTCGGCTGAGACACACCGGCCTATCACCAGCGCGCCGCGCACCTGTACCCACGCTGGGACGGTGCCGCCGCGCTGCAGACCGCGGCCAGCGTCTGCACCCAGGTGCCAGGTGCTGGTGGTGGCCAGCCACGAGGCCCTGCGCCTGCCGGCAACGGCTTTGCATTTGTAACAGGCGGAAACCACTCAAGGCCGGCCCGGCACTGCCGAAGACAGGCATGGACTGGTTTGCGGCGTTGTCGCGGCCCGCCAGGTCCTGTCCGCCCACCCGCTGCCCGGCCCGAACGATGACCTCTCTCGCTTGACGATGCGCGAGTCCCTGCTCCACCGGATGCGCCGCCGCATGTCGCGGCAATTCCGAAGCTTCCGGCGCCTGCTCGGCAGCCGCCCGGCTGCGCCCGGCGCGGCGGAGCTGCGCACGATCATCGACCAGATCCCGGCGATGGTGGCCTTCCTCGACCGCGATGGCCGCTACAGCTTCGCCAACCGCAACTACGAACGCTGGCTCGGGATGGCGCCCGAGCAGATGATCGGCTACTCGCTGCGCGAGATCGTCGGCGAAGCGCGTTACGCCGAGAGGGCGCCGCATCTCGAACGTGCGCTCGCCGGCCAGACCTTCACTATCGAAGCCCGCATCACACGCGAGGGCCCCTTGAAGAACCGCTGGCTGAGCCAGCTCTTCATGCCGCGGCTCGACGATGACGGCGCCATCGTCGGCGTCTGCATCGTCAGCAGCGACATCACCGACACCGTGGCCGCGGAACGCCGCGCCTCGTTCCTGGCCGAACACGACGAGCTGACGGCGCTGGCCAACCGCGGCGCCTTCCAGGCCGCGGTGGTGCGCGCGCTCGGCGCCGCCAGCCGCGACTGCAGCCAGGCGGCGGTGATCGTCGTCGACGTCGACCGCTTCAAGGTCATCAACAGCACCCTCGGCCACACCGCCGGCGACCGCCTGCTGCAGGCGCTGGCGCAACGGCTGAAGGATGTCGTGCGCGGCGGTGATCTGGTGGCGCGCCTGGGTGGCGACGAGATGGGCCTGCTGCTGCACGACGTGCGCGACGCGCCGCATGCCGGCCAGATCGCCGAGCGTGTGCTCGCGGCGCTGCGTGAACCCTTCGATCTCGGCGCCGGCATCCAGCACCACGCCACCGTCTCCGCCGGCATCGCCGTCTATCCGCAAGACGGCGGCGATGTCGACACGCTCCTGCGCCATGCCGACATCGCGATGTACCGCGCCAAGGCCGCCGGCCGCGACAGCGTGGCGCAGTTCGGCGCCGACGCCGGCCAGCCGGCCGAGACGCGGCTGGAGCTCGAACTCGAGCTGCGCGCCGCCATCGACAACGACGAACTGGTGCTGCACTTCCAGCCGCGCGTGGACATCGCCAGCGGCCGGCCGCTGGGCGTGGAAGCGCTGGTGCGCTGGCAGCACCCGCAGCGCGGCCTGCTGTCGCCGGCGCAGTTCATCGACATCGCCGAAGAGACCGGTCTGATCGTGCCGATGGGCGCCTGGGTGCTGCGCCATGCCGGCCAGACGCTGCGCCGGCTGCGGCAGGCCGGCTTGACCGGGCCCAACGGGCCCGGCGGGCTGACGATGTCGGTCAACGTCAGCGCCTGCCAGTTCAAGAACCGCCACCTCGTCGACGAGGTCGCCGCGATGATCGCCGAGGCCGGATGCGCGCCGCGGCAGATCGAACTCGAACTCACCGAAACCGCGGTGATGGCCGAGCCCGTCGCCGCGGCGCAGACGATGCGTCGGCTCAAGGACCTGGGTGTGCGCCTGGCGATGGACGACTTCGGCACCGGCCACTCTTCGCTGGCGGCGCTGAAACGTTTCCCGATGGACGTGGTGAAGATCGACCGCTCGTTCGTCAGCGACATCGCCACCGACGCCGACGACGCGGCGCTGACCCGCGCCATCATCGCGATGGGGCATTCGCTCGGCCTGCACGTGGTGGCCGAAGGGGTCGAACACAACGACCAGCTGGAGTTCCTGCGCCGCGAAGGTTGCGACGAATACCAGGGTTACCTGTTCGCGCGGCCGCTGCCCGAGGCGGCCCTGGTGGCGCTGCTGGGGCAGACGCCGCGCCTGGCACTGGTGGCGGCGTCATGAAAGTGCTGACGACAACGTGGCCGCTGGTCTGGCTGCTGCTCCGCGTGCTGGTGCTGGCCATGGCCTGGTTGCCGGCCTGGGCGCAGACCGCCCCGCTGCCGCTGGCGCAGCAGGTGCTGGCACTCGAAAGCCTGGGCCGTGCGCGCCCGGCCGAAGCCGGCCAGCAACTGCTGCAGTTGCTGCCGGCCACCGCCGAGTTCAGCCCGCAGCGGCTGGAGCTGCTGACGGTGCTGGGCCTGGCCCACGCCAACGCCTCGCGCACCGAGGCCGCCGAAGCCGCCGCCGTGCAGCTGGACGGCTGGGCGATGGCACACGACCCCGCCATGGCACACCGCGGCGCAGCGGCGGCGCTGCTGATCCGCGCCATCTCGGCAGCGCGTGGCGGCAACAACATGCCGCGCGCCGAGGCCTTGCTGCGCGACGCGTTGTCGCGCCTGCCGCATGCCCCGCCGAATGGCCTGCCGGCGCGCGAACGTTACCGCTACGCCTTCGCCCAGGCCTTTGTCGCCGACCGCTCGGGCCGGCTCGAAGCGGCCGTGCGGCAAGGCCATGAAGCGCTGGCGCTGGCCGACCAGGTGGGTGAACCCTGGCGCCAGTCGGAAGCCCGCACCAGCCTGGCCTACAGCTACTTCGGTGCCAGGCAGCTGGAACGCGCACGCACGCTGAGCCAGGAAGCCGTGGCCACGGCCGAACAGGCGCAGGACTGGGTGGCGCTGGCCCGCGCCCACAACGTCGCCGGCATCGTGCTCGACAGCCTTGGCGACCTTGCCGGCGAGCGCCGTTCGTTCGAGCTGGCCATCGCCTGCGCGCAGCGCGCCGGCTCGAAGATCGACGAGGTACGCTACCGCGCCAACCTGGCCGACTTCTTCCTCAAGAACGGCGAGTTCAAGACCGCGCTCGCCCATGCCGAACAGGCGCTGCCGCTGGCACGAGAGCTGCACGACGCCAGCAGCGAGATGGTGGCGCTGGCCAACATGGGCCTGGCCCACATCTCGATGCAGCATGTCGAGCAGGGCAAGCGCCTGGTGCTCGACGCGATCGCGATCGACGAACGCCGTGGCGAAACCACCAGCGTCTCCGACACGCTGGCCGAACTCGGCAGCTACCTCGAAAAGGCCGGCGACCTGCAAGGTGCCGTCGCCGCCTACCACCGCCACCGGCAGATGGCCACCGGCATCCTGCGCGACGCCGACCAGAAGGCCATCCTGTCGATGCAGGAACAGTACGACGCCGACCACCGCGCCCGCGCGCTCGAGCTGCTGAACCGCGAACAGCAGGTGAAAACCGAACAGCTGCACCGGCGCGACCTGCAGCAGAACCTGGGCTGGCTGCTGGTGGCCGTGTTCGTGCTGGCTTTCGTGGCCGTGGCGCTGCTGTACCGGCGAGTGCGCCAGACCAACCAGTTGCTGTCGTCGAGCAACGAGATGCTGAAGGTGCAGAGCGAACGCGACCCGCTCACCGGCCTGGCGAACCGGCGCTACTTCCAGGCCACGATGCGCCAGCGCGCCAGCGACGGCAGCCTGAGCGGCACCGTCTACCTGGTCGACATCGACCACTTCAAGCACGTCAACGACGCCCACGGCCATGGCACCGGCGACACCGTGCTCGTCGAGGTGGCGCGCCGGCTGCGCGAGACGCTGCGCGACCAGGACCTGATCGTGCGCTGGGGCGGCGAGGAGTTCCTCGTCGTCGTGCAGGCGCTCGGCGCCGAGCCGGTGGACACCCTCGCGCAGCGCATGCTGAAGGCGCTGGACACCAGCCCGGTGGTGGTCGATGGCCGCCGCATCGCGGTGACGGCGTCGATCGGCTACGCCACCTTCCCCATCGGCCCGGCGCCGCTGCATGTGTCGTGGGAACGTGCCATCAACCTCGTCGACACCGCCATGTACCTGGCCAAGGCCCATGGCCGCAACCGTGCCTACGGCGTGCGCCTGCTGCAGGCCGGCGACGACGCGGCGCTGGACGCGATCACGCAGAACATGGAAGCGGCGTCGCAGGACGGCCGCGTCGCGTTGACGCTGCTGCAGGGCCGCACGCCCACGCATCTGCAGGTGGCTGCATGAAGGTGCTGCACGGTTTCATGCTCGTGTTGCTGTGGCTGGCCGCGCAGGCTTGTGCCGCGGCCCCGGCCTACCAGCGCGACACTTTCGACGACCAGGTCGATGCGCTGGTGCAAGACGGTTTCGAACGCCCGGCGCAGGCGCTGGCGCAGCTCGAACAGCTGTTGTCGCGCCCGGTCTCGCTGGAGCAGCGGCGGCAGCTGCTGCAGGCCATCGGCAGCGTCGAGGCCCAGGCCGGCCGCGCTGTGCAGGCCGGCGCGAAAGCCGAACAACTGCTGGCGCTGGCGCACGACGACGGCAGCGGCCGCGCGCTGGCGGCGTCGAACCTGGTGCGTGCGCTGCTGGCCGAAAACGCCGGCCAGGCCGACGTGGCGGCGGCGCTGGCGCAATCGGCGCTGCCGGTGTTCCAGGCCGGCTGCCCGGCGGCGAAACCCGTGGAAGCCCCACCCGGCGCCAGCTGCGACTACCGCTCGGCCTGGCGCGCGCTGCAGGTGCTGGAGCGGCGTGCCATGAGCCTGGGCATCCGCGTTACCGAAGCCGGCCATGCGCAGGCGGCGCTGGCGTTGGCCGAATGGGCCGGCGACGCCGGCCGCCAGTCGATCAACCTCGGTACGCTGGCGCTGATGGCGCAAAGCCGCGGCGACCCCGGCGCCGCGCACCGCCTGCTCGTCCAGGCACGGCAGCAGGCGCTGCTGAGCGACGACCTGATACAGCAGTCGCGTGTCAGCGGCGCCGAGGCGCGGCTGGCGACGATGCAGGGTGAACCCAAACGTGCACTGCGCCACTACGAAGAAGCGCGTGTGCTGGCCTCGCTGGCCAGCGCGCCGCGCCTCGAAGCGCGCATGCTGACGAACCTGAGCGATGTCTACATGCGGCTGCGCCGCCCGGCCGAGGCCTTGCGTGCGGCCGAGCGGGCGCTGCCGGTCGTGCGCGCCCACGCCGACCAGCGCGCCGAACGGGTGCTGATCAACAACGCCGGCATCGCGAAGATCGGCCTCGGCCGCATCGCCGAAGGCAAGCTGGAGCTGGCGCGGCTGCTCGTGCTGTGGCAGGCCAGCGGCGAAAGCGGCCGCCAGGCCGAGACGCTGCTCGAATTCGGCGAAGCGCTGGCTGGCGCCGGCGACGCGAAGAGCGCGGTCGACCTCTACCACCGCGAACGCAAGCTCAGCGCCGAGCTGATGCAGCAGAACCGCGCCATCGCGCTGAAGGAGCTGCAGACCCGCAACGACGCCGAAGCACGCCAGCGCGACATCGACCTGCTGGCCCGCGACAACGCGCTGAAGACCGAAGCGCTGGCCATCCGCGACCTGCGCCAGCGCATGTGGTGGGCGCTGGCGGCGCTGATGCTGCTGGCCACCGTCGTCGTCGCCTTGCTGTACCGCCGTGTGCGTGAAACCAACCGGCGCCTGGCCGCCAGCCACGACCAGCTGCGCGCCGCCAGCGAACGCGACCCGCTCACCAACCTGGCGAACCGCCGCCACTTCCAGGCCGTGATGGCGACACTGGCCAACGACGGTGGTTTCGAAGGCGCGCTGCTGCTCGTCGACATCGACCACTTCAAGCGTGTCAACGACGTGCATGGCCATGCCACCGGCGACCAGGTGCTGGTGGAGGTGGCGCGCCGGCTCGAAGAAGCGGTGCGCGGCGACGATCTCGTCGTGCGCTGGGGCGGCGAGGAGTTCCTGATCCTGGCGCCACGTGCCGCGCCCGAACAGGCGGCGCAGATGGCGGCGCGGGTGCTGCGCATCCTGGGCCAGACGCCGATGCGCATCGGCACCCAGTCGCTGCGCACCACGGCATCGATCGGTTACGGCCGCTTCCCGCTGCCGCCGTACAACGGCGCCGTGCCCTGGGAACAGGCGATCAACCTCGCCGACATGGCGCTGTACATCGCCAAGAGCCAGGGCCGCAACCAGGCCGTCGGCATCACCTCGACCACCGCCACCAGTGCCGAAGCGCTGCGCGAGATCGAGGCCGATTTCGACAGCGCCTGGCACGCAGGGCGTGTCACGCTGCTGCAGACGCCGGGGCCGGAGAGCGTGGAAGTGCTGCGCGTGGCCTGAGGCTGCCGGACTGTCCGTCCGACTGTCCGGCGCACTGTCCGCGGACACTGCAAACACCGGCCTCTGCAACGCCAAGTCCTTGATTCACAAGGCCTCTGCGCCGCCCGGTGGGATGGCATGGCGATTGCGATCTCCGGCTCACCATGATCCGCGACACCGCCGCCCAGGACAGCCCGCTGCCCACCCGCCCACGCCAGCTGCGGCGCTGGGGTTTCATCATCGCCGCCGTCATCGCGCTGGCCGCGCTGCTGATGGCGCTGCCCACGCTGCAGCAGGCGCTGTCGAGCAACAGCTCGGTCAGCGCCACACGCCTGGTCTTCGCCGATGTCGAACGCAGCGCCTTCGTGCGCGACATCGCGGCCGAAGGCAAGGTCGTCGCCGCCGGCAGTCCGACGCTGTTTGCCCCCAGCGCCGGCGCCGTGACGCTGCAGGTGCATGCCGGCGACAGCGTCAGCAAGGGCCAGCTGCTGGCCACCATCGAGAGCCCCGAACTCGCGGCCAAGCTGGCGCAGGAACTGTCGAACGCCGATGCGATGAAGGCCGATGCGCTGCGCGCCGAGGTCGACGCGCGGCAGCAACGCGCCGCCTTGCAAAGCGCCTTCGACAACGCCCGCATCGACAAGACCACGGCCGAGAACGACCTCGCGCGCCAGCAGAAAGCTTTCGAGGCCGGTGCCGTGGCCGGCATGCAGGTGGAGCGCGCCCGCGACACGCTGGCGAAAGCCGGCATCGCACTCGCTCAGGCCAGCGCCGGGCTGACGCTGAAGGACGACAGCCTGAAGTTCGACGTCCAGGCCAAACAGCTGGCCCATGCGCGCCAGCTGCTGCAGGTGCAGGAATTGCAGCGCCAGGTGGCAGGGCTGGCAGTGCGTTCGCCGGTGGACGGCCAGGTCGGCCAGCTCTTCGTCGCCGAACATGCGAACGTCGCAAAAGATGCGCAGCTGCTCTCGGTGGTGGACCTCTCGGCGCTGGAAGTGCAGATGCAGGTGGCCGAAAGTTTTGCCCGCGATCTGGTGCCTGGCATGCCGGGTGAGATCACAGGCAACGGCAAGTCGTGGCCGGCGCGCATCAGCACGGTCTCGCCCGAGGTCGTCAACAACGAGGTCGCGGCGCGGCTGCGTTTTGCCGGCGACACACCCGGCCAGCTGCGGCAGAACCAGCGCCTGTCGGTGCGGGTGCTGCTCGACCAGCGCGCCGACGTGCTGACGGTGCGCCGCGGCAGTTTCGTCGACGAATCGGGCGGCGCCTACGCCTACGTGCTGCGCGACGGGCTGGCGGTGAAAACCGCCATCCGCACCGGCGCGCGCAGCATCGACAAGGTCGAGATCCTGGCCGGCTTGCAGCCCGGCGAACGCATCGTGATCTCGGGCGCCGAAAGTTTCCACGGCGCGGCGCAAGTGGCCGTCGGCCGTTGATGAACATTGCAGAGGAACACAACATGCTCCAGATGACCGGCCTGTCCAAGGTCTACCGCACCGAAGTCGTCGAGACCTACGCGCTGCGCGAGTTCAGCCTCGTGGTGAAGGAAGGTGAATTCGTCGCCGTCACCGGGCCCTCAGGCTCGGGCAAGACGACCTTTCTCACCATCGCCGGGCTGCTGGAAGCGGCCAGCGCCGGCAGCTACCGGCTCGACGGTGTCGAAGTCGGCCAGCTCGACGACGACGCGCGTTCACGCATCCGCAACGAGAAGATCGGTTTCGTCTTCCAGGCCTTCAACCTGATCCCCGATCTCAACGTCTTCGACAACATCGAAGTGCCGCTGCGCTACCGCCGCATGAAGGCCGACGAACGCCGGCAGCGGGTGCGCCAGGCGCTGGAACGTGTCGGCCTCGGTTCACGCGAAAAACACTATCCAGCGGAACTGTCGGGCGGCCAGCAGCAGCGGGTGGCAATCGCACGTGCGCTGGCCGGCAGCCCGCGCCTGCTGCTGGCCGACGAACCCACCGGCAACCTCGACAGCCAGATGGCGCGCAGCGTGATGGCGCTGCTGGAAGACCTGCACCGCGAAGGCACGACCATCGTGATGGTGACGCACGACCCGCAGCTCGCAGCACGGGCGCAGCGCAACGTGCATGTGGTCGACGGCCAGGTCATCGACATGGCCGACGAACTGCGGTTGCCGACCGCGCTGGCGGCGGACTGAGCACCATGCTGTTGCGTGCCGTACTCGTGATGCTGCTGGCCGCGCCGCTGGCCGGCCGCGCCGACGACCTGCTGCAGGTCTGGCGCCAGGCGCGCAGCGCCGACCCGGTGCTCGCGGCCGCCGATGCCGCACGCGGCATCGTGCGCGAAGGCGTGGCGCAGGCACGGGCGCCGCTGCTGCCGCAGGCCACCGCAAGCGTCAGCTTCGAGCAAAACCATCTTGCAGGCCGCGACGACAACCGCGCACGCGGCGCCTCGGTCGGCGTCAACCAGGTGCTGGTCGACCTGGCACAGCAGCGCCGGCTGCAGGCCGCGCGCTCGAACGCCGATGCGCAGGACGCCAGCTTCAGCGCCGCCGAACAGGCGCTGTATGTGCGTGTCGCGCAGGCCTACTTCGACGTGCTGCTCGCCAGCGACACGCTGGCCATCGTCGCCGCCAACGAAGACGCGTTCCGCCAGCAGGTCGAGCAGGCCGACCAGCGTTTCCGCAACGGCCTCACGGCGCTGGTCGATGTCGAACAGGCACGCGCCTACCATGCGTCGGCACGCGCCAACACGATCGCGGCGCACAAGGCGCTGGCCGATGCGCACGAGGCCCTGGCCGAGATCACCGGCGACACGCCCGGCCCGCTGCGGCCCTTGCGCGACACACTGCCGATGGACCCGCCCACGCCCGCCGAGTCGCAGGCCTGGGTGGACGCGGCGCTGGCGCAGAACCCCTTGCTGCGGGCGCAGCGTGCCACGCTCACCGCCGCCGAAGACAACATCGCCGCGGCACGTGCCGGCCATCTGCCGACGCTGAGTGCAGCGCTGAACAGCGGCCGCAACAGCGCCTGGCCGCTGGCCGCCGGCAACGACGGCCGCAGCGTCACGACGGTGGGCCTGCTGCTCAACGTGCCACTGTTCGCCGGCGGCGGCACCGCGTCGCTGCAGCGCCAGGCGCTGTACCAGCGCGACGGCGCACGCGACGAACTCGAACAACGCCGCCGCCGTGTCGTGCGCGAGGTGCAGGAACGTTACCGCGCCGTCGTCGCCGGCATCGGCCAGACCGAGGCCACCGGTGCCGCCGTCGACGCAGCGCGCAAGGCGCTGGCCTCCACGCGCGTCGGCCAGGGCCTGGGCACACAAAGCATGACCGACCTGCTGCTCGCGATCCAGACCCTGAGCGCGACGCAGGGTGCGTATTCATTGGCGCGCCACCAGTTCGTGCTGAGCCGCCTGCTGCTGCAGCAGGCCGCCGGCGCCGTCGGCGAGGCCGACCTCGCTGCCATCAACAGCCTGCTGCAGTAGGAAACGGACGACACCATGTTTGCGTACTACCTCGACCTCGCCTGGCGCAGCCTGCGCCGCAGCCCGGCGCTCACCGCGCTGATGGTGCTGGCCATCGCTTTAGGCATCGGCGCCAGCATGACGACGCTGACCGTCTACCACGTGCTCTCGGGCGACCCGATCCCCGGCAAGAGCGAGCGCCTGTTCTACGTGCAGCTCGACGCGTCGGAAAACGCCGGCTCGCCGCCCGGTGCCGAGCCGCTGGAGCAGCTGACCCGCTTCGACGCCGAGACGCTGCTGCGCGAACAGCGCGGCGTGCGCCAGGTGATGATGACTGGCGGCCGGGTCGCGCTGCGGCCGCCGCAGCCGGAAGCGCCGCCGTTCTTCGCGACCGCGCGCTACACCACATCGGCCTTCTTCGGCATGTTCGAAGCACCGTGGCGCCACGGCCGCGGCTGGGACGCGCCCGACGATGCCGCAGCAGCGCGCGTCGTGGTGATCTCCGAGGCATTGAACCAGCAGCTCTTCGGCGGTGCCGACAGCACCGGCCGCATGCTGCGCATCGGCGACAACGACTTGCGCATCGTCGGTGTGCTGGCGCGCTGGCGGCCCGTGCCGCACTACTACGACCTGATCGCCGGCCGTTATGCCGACAGCGAGCAGGTGTTCGTTCCCTTCAGCACTTCGCTGGCGCTGCGCCTGCCGGTCGTTGGCTCGCTCAGCTGCTGGGGCGGCGGCAACCCGGCAGACCGCCGCGCCGTCAACGCACCCTGCGCCTGGATCCAGTACTGGGTCGAGCTCGGCGCCGCCGCCGATGCCGCGGCCTACCGGCAGTACCTGATGAACCATTCGGACCAGCAGCGCGCCGCAGGCCGTTTCGAGCGGCCGAGCAACGTGCGGCTGCGCAACGTGTGCGACTGGCTCGAATTCAAGCGTGTGGTGCCCAGCGACGTGCGGCTGCAGATGTGGCTGGCCTTCGGATTCCTGCTCGTCTGCCTGACCAACACCGTCGGCCTGCTGCTGGCCAAGTGCCTGCGGCGTGCGCCCGAGATCGGCGTGCGCCGCGCTTTGGGCGCCACACGCAAGGCGATCTTTGCGCAGTTCCTGGTGGAAGCCGGTGTCATCGGCCTGGCCGGTGGTGCACTCGGCCTGGTGCTGGCGCTGCTGGGGCTGTGGGGCGTGCGCCAGAACCCCGCCAGCTACGCCCAGCTGGCGCAGCTGGACGCGCCGATGCTCGCCACCACGCTGGCACTGGCGCTGGCCGCCAGCCTGCTGGCCGGGCTGCTGCCGGCCTGGCGCGCCTGCCAGGTGACGCCGGCGCTGCAGCTGAAGTCGCAATGAGGAGGCTCGTCATGGACATCGGACCGATTCTTTCCACCCTGCGCCGGCACAAGACGGCGGCGGCGCTGATCGTGCTGGAGATCGCGCTCACCTGCGCCATCGTCTGCAACGCGCTGTTCCTCATCGGCAACCGCATCGAACGCATGGCCACGCCCAGCGGGCTGGCCGAAAACGAGCTGGTGCACCTCCGCGTCTCCAACACCCAGCGTGTCGACAACGTGGATGCCTTGACGCTGCAGGATCTGGCAACGCTGCGCGGCCTGCCCGGCGTGAAAGGCGCCGCGGTGCTGAACCAGGTGCCGTTCGGCGACAACTCATCGGACACCGGCATCAACCTCATGCCCGACCAGCCATCGCCGACCATCACCGCGGCGTTCTACGTCAGCGGCGAAACGGCGGTTGCGACGCTGGGGCTGCGTGTGCTGGAAGGGCGCGACTTCCTGGCCGAAGAGTTCCGCCCGCAGTCGGCGCTGGAGCACGACCCCAACGCGCAAGTCCCCGTGGTGATGCTGGACCGTGCCACCGCGACGCGCCTGTTCCCGGGCCGCACGGCAGTCGGCCAGGCGATCTACCTCTTCGGCACGACACCCAGCCGCGTCGTCGGTGTCGTCGAGCACCTGTCGCCGCCGCAGCCGCTGAACCCGGGTGGCGACTATGTGGTGATGCTGCCGGTGCGGCCGTCGTACAACCAGGGCAGCTACATGCTGCGGGTGGACAGCGCACAGCGGCCGCAGGTTCTGCGTGCGGCGGCCGCGGCATTGGGCCAGCTCGACAGCCGCCGCATCGTCACCGACCAGGCACTGTTCGACGAGATGCGCAGCAAGTACTACCAGCAGGACCGCTGGATGACGGCGCTGCTGGTGGCGGTGTGCCTGGCGCTGCTGGTCGTCACCGCGTTCGGCATCGTCGGGCTGGCCAGTTTCTGGGTCCAGCAGCGCACCCGCATGATCGGCGTGCGGCGCGCGCTGGGGGCTTCGCGTGGACAGATCCTGCGTTACTTCCAGACCGAGAACTTCCTGCTCACAGGCATCGGCATCGTGATCGGCATGGTCGGGGCGTACGGCATCAACCACTGGCTGATGACGCAGTACGAGCTGCCGCGGCTGCCGGGGCTGTACCTGCCCGCCGGCGCGCTGGCGCTGTGGCTGCTGGGACAACTGGCGGTGCTGGGCCCGGCGCGGCGAGCCGCAGCATTGCCACCCGTGGTCGTGATGCGCCTGTCGTAAGCTGCGCGCCCATGCGCAAGATCCTCATCATCGACGACAACCCGGCCGTGGGCACGGCCTTGTCGCTGCTGCTGTCGCTGCGCGACATGCATCCGGTGGTGGCGTTGAGCCCGGCCGAAGGGCTGGCACTGCTGGACACGCAAGCCATCGACCTGGTGATCCAGGATATGAACTTCAGCGCCGACACCACCTCGGGCGCCGACGGCACGGCGCTGTTCCATGCCTTGCGTGCGCGCCAGCCCGATCTGCCGGTGATCCTGCTCACCGCCTGGACGCGGTTAGAGAGTGCGGTCGAACTGGTGAAGGCCGGTGCCGCCGACTACCTGGCCAAACCCTGGGACGACACCCGGCTGCTGGCCACCGTGGAGAACCTGCTCGAACTCGGCGAATCGGCACGTGAAGTGGCGCAGCTGCGGCGCGAACAGCGTGAACGCCGCGACGCGCTGGCGCGGCGCTTCGATCTCGACGGCATCGTCTTTGTCTCCGACGCGATGGCACGCACGCTGGAGCTGGCCTGCCAGGTGGCACGCTCGGCCGTGCCGGTGCTGATCACCGGGCCCAACGGCAGCGGCAAGGAACGCATCGCCGCCATCGTGCATGCGAACTCGGGCCTGCAGCAGGGGCCGTTTGTCGCGGTGAACTGCGGCGCGCTGCCGGGTGAGCTGATCGAAGCCGAACTCTTCGGCGCCGAAAGCGGCGCCTACACCGGCGCGAACAAGGCACGCGCCGGGCGCTTCGAGGCAGCGCACGGCGGCACCTTGTTCCTCGACGAGATCGGCACCCTGCCACTGCCCGGCCAGGTGAAGCTGCTGCGCGTGCTGGAGACCGGGCGTTTCGAACGCCTGGGTTCCAGCCGCACACAGCAGACCACGGCGCGGGTGCTCAGCGCGACGAATGCCGACCTGAAGGCGATGGTGCGGGCAGGCACGTTCCGCGAAGACCTGTACTACCGGCTCAACGTCATCGAGATCAGCCTGCCGGCACTGGCCGAACGCCGCAGCGATGTGCTGCCGCTGGCCGAGCACTTCCTCGCCGGCCGCGCACTGCTCGGCGATGCCGCGCGTGAGGCGCTGCTGGCCCATGGCTGGCCCGGCAACGTGCGCGAGCTGAAGAACGTGATCGAACGCGCGGCCTTGCTGGCCGCGGACAGCGTGGTCACGCCGGAGCTGCTGGCGCTGCCCGCGGGTGCGGGTGCGGGTGCGGCGCGCAACCTCGACGAACCCAGCCGCGAGACCGTGGTCGCGGCGCTGGCGCAGGCGCAAGGTGTCGTCAGCCGCGCCGCCGTGGCGCTGGGTCTGTCGCGCCAGGCCTTGTACCGGCGCATGGACCGCTATGGTTTGGCATAACACCTGAACCGATGCGCTTGAACACGCTGCGTTTGCGCCTGTTGCTGGCTTTGCTGCTGGCGGCAGGCGCGGGTGCAGCGGTGCATCGGCTCTGGTGGCTCTGGCCATCGCATCCGTGGGCCGGCCCGGGCGCTGCACTGGCGCTGCTGCTGCTGGCGCTGTGGGCGTCGGCCTGGCTGCTGGCGCCGCTGCGGCGTGTCGTGCGTTCGCTCGAAGGCGCGGCGCTGAGCTACCGCGACGGCGACTTCAGCGTCTCCATCGCCACCGGCCGAAACGACGAACTCGGCGAGCTCGTGCGCCAGCACAACGCGCTCGGCCACGCGCTGCGCGACCAGCGCCAGGCGCTGGTGCAGCGCGAGCTGCTGCTCGACACCGTCGTGCAGAACACGCCCGTGGCCCTGGTGCTGACCGATCCGCACCAGCGCGTGGCCTACGCCAACCTGGCCGCGCGCCAGCTGCTCGGCCTGGGCCGCAGCCTCGAAGGCAGCGACTTCGCGGCCACGCTGGCCGCCGGGCCGGCGGCGCTGCAGCAGGCGGTGGAGGCCGGTGTCGATGCGCTGTTCGGCGTCACCATCGACGGCGCCGAAGAAAACTTCCACCTCTCGCAGCGGGCGTTCCGGCTGCAGGGCCGGCCGCACCGGCTGCACCTGTTCCGGCGCATGACACGGGAGCTGTCGCGGCAAGAGGTGGCGACCTGGAAACGTGTCATCCGTGTCCTGAGCCACGAGCTGAACAACTCGCTGGCACCGATCTCGTCGCTGGCCCACAGCGGCGCCGAACTGGCGCGGCGCGGCGACACCACGCGGCTGCCCGAGGTCTTTGCCACCATCGGCGAACGAGCGCGCCATCTGCACGGTTTTCTCGACGGCTACGCGCGTTTTGCCAAGCTGCCGGCGCCGCGTCCCGAGCCCGTGGCCTGGGCGCCGTTCCTGCTGGGGCTGGCGGCACAGCAGCCGTTCCGCTTGCTCGGTGAAGCGCCCACCGAACTCGGCTGCTTCGACGCGGCGCAGATCGAACAGGCGTTGATCAACCTGCTGAAAAACGCCCACGAAGCCGGCGGCCCGGCCGACGCCGTGACACTGGCCGTCGTGGCCAGCCGCAACGAACTGCGCTTCGAGGTCGGCGACGGCGGCCCCGGCATGAGCGAAGCGGTGCTGTCGCAGGCCTTGCTGCCGTTTTATTCGACCAAACGCGCCGGCACGGGCCTCGGCCTGGCGCTGGCACGCGAGATCGCCGAAGCCCATGGTGGCCGCATCGCCTTGCTGAACCGCGCAGAGGGTGGCTTGCGCGTGACGCTGACCGTAGCGACCACGACCCCAGGCGCCCCTGGGGATCACCCCTAGTCGCAGGATCCTCGCATCCGAGGCCGAAGGAGACAGCGCATGAAACTCACGCCCGCACAGATCGACGCCTTCCACACCGAGGGTTATCTGTTTCTCCCCGGCCTCTTCTCGCCCGCGGAAGTGGCCGAACTCAACGCCGCCGTGCCCGCGCTCTACGCCCGGCGCGAGGCCTGCAACGTGCGCGAAAAAGGTTCGGACGCCGTGCGCACGAACTTCGCCGCCCACCTGTACAGCGCGCCGTACGCACGGCTGGCCAGGCACCCGCGCATGGTGGAACCGGTGCAGGAACTGCTGGGCGAAGCGCTCTACATGCACCAGTTCAAGATCAACGGCAAGGTGGCCTTCGAAGGCGATGTCTGGCAATGGCACCAGGACTACGGCACCTGGAAAAACGACGACCTGATGCCGACCGAACGTGCGATGAACGTCGCGATCTTCCTGGACGACGTGAACGAATTCAACGGCCCGTTGATGTTCATCCCGGGCAGCCACCGCAAGGGCGTGATCGACGCCAAGCACGACCTGACGACGACGAGTTACCCGCTCTGGACGGTGGACAACGCGCTCATCACGCAGCTCGTGCACCGTGCGGGTGACAAGAACGGCGGCATCGTCTCGCCGAAAGGTCCGGCCGGCTCGATGATCCTGTTCCACTCCTGCCTGGTCCATGCGTCCACCAGCAACCTGAGCCCGTGGAACCGCGTCAGCGTCTACCTCAGCCTGTGCGCCACCAGCAACCACATCCGCCGCCACAAGCGGCCCGAGTTCATCGCGCACCGCGACTTCACGCCCATCAGCTGCCTGCCCGACGACTGCCTGCTGCAACGCAGCCCGGTCGACCTGCCCTGGGCCGGCGGCATGCCGGCCAGCGCGCTGGTGACATCGCTGGAGGAGATCAAGACATGACGATGAAGACCAGCCTGCACCGCCAGTTGCAGGAACGCGCCGCTGCCGGCAAGCCCATCCGCGTCGGCCTCATCGGCGCCGGCAAGTTCGGCTCGATGTACCTGGCGCAGATTCCGCGCACACCGGGTGTGCAGCTGCTCGGCATCGCCGACCTCAGCCCCGAAGCGGCATGCCGCAACCTCGAACGTGTCGGCTGGGAAGCGCAGCGCGTACAGGCCGCAAGCCTGGACGCGGCCTTGCGCGACGGCAACACCCATGTCGGTGACGACTGGCAAGCACTGGTGCGGCATCCGGCGATCGACATCGTCGTCGAATGCACCGGCAACCCCATTGCCGCGGTCGACCACTGCCTCGAAGCGTTTGCGCAGGGCAAACATGTCGTCAACGTCACGGTCGAAGCCGATGCCTTCTGCGGCCCGCTGCTGGCGAAGAAGGCGGAAGCCGCCGGTGTCGTCTACTCACTCGCCTTCGGCGACCAGCCCGCCTTGATCTGCGACCTGGTCGACTGGGCGCGCACCTGCGGCTTCCCGGTGGTGGCCGCAGGCCGCGGCCACAAGTGGCTGCCGCACTTCAGCCAGAGCACACCGGATACCGTGTGGGGCCACTACGGCCTGACACCCGAACAGGCCACACGCGGCGGGCTGAACCCGAAGATGTTCAACAGCTTCCTCGACGGCAGCAAGCCCAGCATCGAAAGCACGGCGGTCGCCAACGCCACCGGGCTGACGGTGCCGAGCAACGGCCTGCTCTACCCGCCGGCGAGCGTCGAAGACATTCCCTTCGTCACCAGGCCGATCAGCGAAGGCGGTGTGCTCGAACGCAAAGGCATGGTCGAGGTGATCTCGTCGCTGGAAGCCAACGGCCGCAAGATCCCCTACGACATCCGCATGGGCGTCTGGGTCACGGTCGAAGGCGAGACCGAATACATCCGCAACTGCTTCGAGGAATACAACGCCCACACCGACCCGAGCGGGCGCTACTTCACGCTCTACAAACGCTGGCACCTGATCGGCCTGGAGGTGGGCTATTCGGTGGCCAGCATCGCGTTGCGCGGTGAAGCCAACGGCGCCGCAACCTGCTGGAACGCCGATGTCGTGGCCACCGCCAAGCGCGACCTGCAGCCTGGCGAGATGCTCGACGGCGAAGGCGGCTACACCGTCTGGGGCAAGCTGCTGCCGGCCGCCACCTCACGCCGCATGGGTGGCCTGCCGCTGGGGCTGGCGCACAACGTCAAGATCGTGCGCCCGGTGCAACAAGGCCAGAGCCTGCGCTGGGACGACGTGGCAATGGACACCACCACCCGCGCCTACCAGGTGCGGCGCGAGATGGAGGCGATGTTCGCTTGAGCCGCTGGCTCAGCGCCGTGAGCGGGACGCGCGCGGTGAGCGCCGTGCCGTGGCGGCGCCGAGCAGCGCCAGCATCACCAGCGCCAGGCTGGCCGGCTCGGGCACGATCTGCACACCCTGGCCGCCGATGTAGAAATTGCCCCCGCGGTCCCAGTCGGCAAACGCGGCATCGGTGGCGAAGCTGAAACGCAGTTCGATGTCGTAGCTTGTGCTGCCGCCAGCGGCGATGACACCCAGGTCGAACAGCGGCACGTTCCAGTCGGCCTCGGTGGCGATCGGCGTTTCGCCGAAGCCCGGACCCCAGGGGTTGCCGATCCAGCTGTCGCTCACCACGTCGCCGAGCAACAGGCTGCCGCTGGCGCCGCCGATCTGCAACGAGACACCGCCACCCAGGAAGGCGGCGCTGCCGTTGTCCCACAGCAGCGAGGTCGCGTTGCCTGCGCTGTCGTAGCTCCAGGTCCAGCCGATGTACAGCCCCAGGTGCTGCGCCGAGCTGCCGACGTTCGTCGCCGTCTGGTTGGTGTAGGTGACGGTGGCGGTGCGCGCCAGCGCGTTGGAGGCGTAGGTCCAGTTGTTGTCGAGCGTGCTTTGCAGCGTGTTCGTTTCCTGCCAGACCGGCGCTGCGCTGGCAGCGGCAGCAATGCCCTAGAGCACAGCGGCAGCGAAGGCCAGACGCAGGTTGGTCTTGAAATGAGCGATGGGGTTCATGGAGTCTCCGTAGGAATGCCGCGGGACGCAAGAAACAAGCCGCGGAGCAGATAAGGCCTATGAATCAAGCGCTTGGGCAGCGACAGCGCTGCGCGTCGCGACTCCACTGTCAACGGCACCGACACCCCGGCGCAGGGCAGACCGCTGCACACGCGCTCAGCCACCGCTGCGTGCGTACCAGATCTCGAAGTGGTTGTAGCGCACGTTGCCGCACAGCCGTGCTGCCAGCACCACAGGCTTTGGCGCTGGCGTCACGGTCTCGGCCACGGCCGCCTTCACCCGCTCCAGCGCGTTGGCGTCGACCTTGCCGTCGCAGTAGCGCAGATCGTTCTGCGCCGGCGCGCTTCTGACCGGCACGAGTTCGATGCCGGGTGCGATGACGCCGACCTTGCGCAACGCGGCGCTGGCCGACTCGGCCTTCGGGCGGTCGCCTTCGCTGGCGATCTGCATGTAGACACGCACCGGCAGGCCGGCGTTGTCGATCGCCGCCGACAGCCTGCTCTGCACCACCGGTGCCGCCGCCGCGGCCGAGGCGCTGGACTCGGGGCGCTGGATGGTCGCCATGCGGGCGCGGTCGGCGAAGTCGATGATGGCGCGGGCCTGCGCCTGCTCTTCTTCGGTGGCGTCGCGCTTCAGGCCGGTGGCCAGCGTGTTCTGCACCAGCGCCCGCACTTGCAGGGCGACGCGGTTGTCGAGCGCGTTGTCCGACGCCAGGCCGTCGAGCAGCACGATGGCCACGTCGACCTGGGTGCGTTTGTCGGACGTGAGCATCGGCCCGAGCTTGAGCACGGTTTCCATGTCGCGCCGCGAGCGTTCGGCGGCTTCGCGCCGGGTGATCTCGTCGCGGTCCAGGTAACGCTGCAGCGACGTGAAGCCGGTGGCGGTGACACCGGCCAGCACGGTGGTCAGCAACCAGAACCCCGACTTGGTTTCGAGGAAGTTGGAGAAACGCTCGAAGAAACCCGGCGCCTGCTTGGGCCCGGCGAGTTCCTTGCGCACCTGGTCGCGGTAGAACTCTTCGTCGCGGATCGTCTGGCGCTGTTCGTCGGTCAAAGGCATGGCGGTTCTTCCGGTACGGCAGCCTCAGCGTCCCTTGCGTTCGCGCTCACGTTCGCGTTGGCGCAGCACATCGATCATCACGCTGAAGGTACGGGCGAGCTGGCCGATCTCGTCGCGGCGGCCGACCTGCACCTCGGCATGTTCGAAGTCGCCGGCCTTCAGCGCGTTGGCCGCCTGCGTCAGGCTGCGGATGGGGCGCACGATGCCGCTCGCGAAGCGCAACGCCAATCCCGTGAACAACAGGCCCACCAGCGCCACGCTCCACAGCAGCTGTTTGTAGAGCCCGTCGAGCGGGGCTTCGAAGTCGGCGCGCGACTCGGTCACGCCGACAACCCAGTCGTGCGCGGTGACGGGGGCAAAACCGGCGATCTCTTCGCGTTTGCTGATGGCCGAGAAGTAGCTGACATGGCCGGTGCCCTGGGCGCCGACCATCGCGGCGGCGAGCTGGGCTTCGCCCAGGCTTTCGATGCTGTCGCGGCGGAAACGCCGGTCGGCGCGAATCTCGGCCAGCCGCGGCGCCGGCAGCGGCATCAGGCTCTTGAAGACCAGGTCTTCCTGCAGATGGTGCAGCAGCACGCCGTCGCGGTCGACGAGAAACGGCGTCAGCGCCGAGTCGTTGCGCACTTCGTCGAGGATCGCCGCCACCGACGAGCCGCGGATGCGCAGCACCAGCACACCTTGCACGCCGCCGTCCGCGCCAGCGCCCGCACCCGCCACCGGTTCGGCCAGCACCATCGCCGCCTGGCTGCCCGCAGGCCCGAGCACCAGCCCGGTGGCATGAGCCCGGCCCTGCATCGCTTCGATGAAAAAACGTTCGGCCGCGAAGCTGTGGCCCAGCACCTCGGTTTCGCTGGTGGCACGCACAACGCCTGCGGTGTCGGCCAGCGAGATGCGCTGCACGTCGGGGTTGGCCTGCACCAGCCGCGCCAGCTTGTCCTGCAGCGCCGCCATCGCCGGGCCGTCGGGCTGCGCCAGCGCGGTGGCGAAGTCGGTGTCGCTGCCGAGCGAACGTGCGAGGTGGCGGTTATCGGTGATGAACTGCGAAACACGCCCGGCCGTGCTGTGCGCCATCTGCTCGACGTTGCGCAGCTCGGCCGCCGTCACCGTGTCGCGCGCGCCGCGCAGGTTGTAGGCCGCCGTCACCAGCATCGGCAGCAGCGCGGTGAGCACCATCGCCAGCGTCATCTTCAGCGCCAGCGGCCATTGCGGCGGGTGCAGCAGCGTCAGCAGCGCGCGGCGCACACGCACGGCCAGGCGCACGTGCAGCGCCGCGTGTTCGTCGCCTTCGATGACGGTGTCGCCCTTGCGCAGCGCGTCCTGCAGGTTCAGGCTGGCCAGGTGGTCGGCAAACAGCGCGCGGCGGAAATCGTTGACATCACGCGGGCGCTGCGTGGGGTCGGTGGACAGGCCCAGGTCGATGGCCTTCAGGAAAGCGTCGCCCCACTTGCCGGCGTTCGGGCCTTCTTTGCCTGCCTCCACGGCCGGCACCATGGCCGAAGGATTGACGGCACGCATTTCGGCGTCGGGCGGTTTCTGCCCCGTCACGCACCAGTAGAGCGTGGCGGCCAGCGCGTAGACATCGGTCCACGGCCCCTGCTGGCCGAGGCCGTACTGTTCGATCGGTGCGTAGCCCGGGGTCACCACCACCGCGGCCTGGTCGGCCACCGCCACGGCCTGGCCGGCGGAGCCGAAGTCCAGCAGCACGAGGCGGCCATCTTCGGCACGCACCTGGATGTTGTCGGGCTTGATGTCCCGGTGCAGCACCCCTGCCGCATGCACGACCGCCAGGCCTTCGCACAGCGGCACCAGCAGCTCGACCAGGCCTTTTTCGCCAATGGCCTGGTGCCGCGGCCACCAGGTCTTCAGCGGTGCGCCGCGTTCGTATTCGAGCACCATGTAGGCGGTGCGGTGGGCTTCGAAAAAACGCGCCACACGCACCAGCGCCGGGTGGCGGAAACTCGCCAGCGTGCGTGCTTCGGCGAGAAAACTGTCCATGCCGGCGCGGTAGCGGTCGCGGTGCCGGCTGGCGTTGGGGCTGACGCTGCGGTCGCCGGCGCGGAAGGCGATCTCCTCGGGCAGGTACTCCTTGATCGCCACGCGCGCGTTCAGGTTCACGTCGGTCGCGAGGTAGGTGATGCCGAAACCGCCCTGGCCGAGCACGCTGCCGATGCGGTATTCGTGCAGCCGGAAACCCGCGGGCAGCGCCAGCGGCGGCGCTTTCGGCAGCGGCGCGGCGGGGCGCGGCGGCGCCGCGGCCTGGATGACGGTGGCGTCGGGGTCGTCGGCCGGGATCAAACGCGTGCGGATGACGGTGGCGTCGGGGTCGGTGTCAATCTTCGGGCGGCGCTGCGGCCGCACGACGGTGGCGTCTGGATCGTCCATCGTGTTCAGATGCCGAGCTGGCGCGCGGCCAGGTCCTTCATGATCTCTTCGGAGCCGCCGCCAATCATCATCACCTTGACCTCGCGGTACAGCCGTTCGCTGCGGGTACCGCGCATGTAGCCCATGCCACCGAGGATCTGCACCGCCTGGTCGGCACAGAACTGCATCGCCTGCGTTGCGACGATCTTCGCCATGCAGGTGCGCGCCACCAGTGCATCGGCCGCGCCGACGCGGTGCTGCGTGCGCCAGGCCAGGTCGTAGACCAGCGAACGCGCGGTCTCGACGCGCGAGACCATGTCCACCAGCTTGTGGCGGATGACCTGGCGCTCGCTCAGGGGCGCGCCGAAGGTCTTGCGTTCACGCGCCCAGTCCAGCGCTTCTTCGGTGCAGACCTGGGCATAGCTGCAGGCCATCGCGGCCATCATCAGGCGTTCGTGGTTGAAGTTGTGCAGGATGGCCTTCAGCCCCGCGCCTTCGTCGCCGATCAGGTTCGCGGCCGGCACACGCACGCCGGCAAAACGCAGGTGGCCGGTGTCGCTGGCCCACCAGCCGGTCTTGGCGAGCAGGCTGCGCTGCAGCCCTGGCCGGTCGCCTTCCACCAGCAGCAGCGAGATGCCCGCGTCGCTGCGCACGGCGACGGTCAGGAAGTCGGCGCGCACGCCGCTGGTGATGAAGGTCTTTTCACCATCGACGACGATGTGCTCGCCGTCGCGGCGCATGCGTGTGCGCAGCGCCGCGACGTCGCTGCCACCGCCGGGTTCGGTGATGGCCAGTGCCGCGATCTTCTCGCCGCGCAGCACCGGTGGCACAACACGCTGCTGCAGCTCGGCCGAACCCTGGGCCAGGATCGGCGGCAGCGCGATCTGGTGCGAGCCCAGGCCGGCCTGCACACCGCCGCTGCCGGCACGCGCCAGCTCTTCGGCCGCCACCAGCGTGTAAAACAGGTCTGCGGGTGTGCCGCCCAGGTGTTCCGGATAGCCGATGCCGAGCAGCCCGATCGCAGCCGCCTGCTGGTACAGCGCCCGCGGAAAGGTCTCGGCTTCGTCCCAGGCCGCCGCATGCGGCGTGATCTCGCGCGCGACGAAGCTGCGCACGCTGCTGCGAAAGGCCTCGTGTTCGGGGCCGAAGAGGTCGGGGCGGGGGGTCAGGTCGAACATGGTGGCGACCAGTGTCGCGGCGGCTGCGGCGAATGTCCATTCGGGCTGCACATGGGCGGGTGTTGCCGCCACAATGACCGTTGCCCTTTGCCAGTTGCCCGCCAGCCCGGAGGAACCCATGCCCGCCCACGCATTCGCCAAGACCCTGAAAACCTTCACCACCGCGAGTGGCAAGGAAGGTCAGTTCTTCTCGTTGCCGCAGCTCGCGAAGCAGTACCCCGGCGTGAGCCGGCTGCCGGTGTCGATCCGCATCGTGCTGGAAAGTGTGCTGCGCAACTGCGACGGCCAGAAGGTCACGGCCGAACACGTGGCGCAGCTCGCGCAATGGCAGGCGAACGCCGAGCGCAGCGCCGAGATTCCGTTTGTCGTGGCGCGGGTGGTGCTGCAAGACTTCACCGGCGTGCCGCTGCTGGCCGACCTGGCTGCGATGCGCAACGTCGCCGAAAAACTCGGCAAGAACCCGAAGACGATCGAGCCGCTGGTGCCGGTGGATCTGGTGGTCGACCACAGCGTGATGATCGACCACTTCGGCAGCCCCAAGGCGCTGGACCTGAACATGAAGCTGGAGTTCAGCCGCAACCAGGAACGCTACCAGTTCATGAAGTGGGGCATGGACGCCTTCGACACCTTCGGCGTCGTGCCGCCGGGTTTCGGCATCGTGCACCAGGTGAACCTGGAGTATCTGGCGCGCGGCGTGCACAAGACCAAGGCCAAGGTGTACTACCCCGACTCACTCGTCGGCACCGACAGCCACACGACGATGATCAACGGCATCGGCGTCGTCGGCTGGGGCGTCGGCGGCATCGAGGCCGAAGCCGGCATGCTGGGCCAGCCGGTGTATTTCCTGACGCCCGACGTGGTCGGCTTCGAACTCACCGGCGCCTTGCGCGAAGGTGTGACCGCCACCGACCTGGTGCTCACCGTCACCGAGATCCTGCGCAAGGAAAAGGTCGTCGGCAAGTTCGTCGAGTTCTGCGGCGAAGGCACACGCACGCTCAGCCTGCCCGACCGCGCGACCATCGCCAACATGGCGCCCGAGTACGGCGCGACCATGGGTTTTTTCCCCGTCGACGAAAAGACGATTGCCTACTTCACCGGCACCGGCCGCACGAAAAACGAGATCGAGGCCTTCGAGGCCTACTTCAAGGCGCAGAAGATGTTCGGCGTGCCGCTGGCCACCGAGATCGATTACACGCAACTCGTCAAGCTCGACCTCTCGACCGTTTCGCCCAGCCTGAGCGGCCCGAAACGGCCGCAGGACCGCATCAACCTCGGCAACGTCAAGACCACCTTCGGCCAGCTCTTCAGCGCCGGCGCTGCCGACAACGGCTTCAACCAGCCGGCCGAGAAACTGGCGCAGACCTTCAAGACCGCCAGCGGCCTGGAGATCAAGAACGGCGACGTGCTGATCGCCGCCATCACCAGCTGCACCAACACCAGCAACCCGGGTGTGCTGCTGGCCGCCGGCCTGCTGGCGAAGAAGGCCGTCGAAGCCGGGTTGAAGGTGAAGAAACACGTGAAAACCTCGCTGGCCCCGGGCTCGCGCATCGTCACCGAATACCTCACCAAGGCCGGTCTGCTGCCGTATCTGGAAAAGCTCGGTTTCAGCGTCGCCGCGTATGGCTGCACCACCTGCATCGGCAATGCGGGTGATCTCACTGCCGAGATCAACGAGGTCATCACCCAGAACGACCTCATCGCCGCCGCCGTGCTGTCGGGCAACCGCAACTTCGAAGCCCGCATCCACCCGAACCTGAAGGCCAACTTCCTGGCCAGCCCGCCGCTGGTGGTGGCCTATGCGATTGCCGGCAACGTCAGCGTCGACCTGATGACGGAACCCGTCGGCCAAGGCAAGGGCGGCAAGAACATCTACCTCGGCGACATCTGGCCCAGCAGCGACGAGATCTACGCGCTGATGAAGTTCGCGATGAACGGCAAGGCCTTCCGTGAGAACTACGACAAGGTGAAGACCGAGCCGGGCAAGCTCTGGGGCAAGATCAAAGGCGTGAAGGGCAATGTCTACTCCTGGCCCAAGAGCACCTACATCGCCGAGCCGCCGTTCTTTGCCGACTTCACGATGGAGCCCAAGGCACTGAAGAGCGGCGTGCAGGCGGCACGCATCATGGGCCTGTTCGGCGACAGCATCACCACCGACCACATCAGTCCGGCCGGCAGCTTCAAGGACAGCACACCCGCCGGCAAGTACCTGCTCGACAAAGGCGTGCTGAAGGCCGACTTCAACAGCTACGGCGCACGACGCGGCAACCACGAAGTGATGATGCGTGGCACCTTCGCCAACGTGCGCGTGAAGAACCTGATGCTGCCGGCGAATGAAGACGGCTCGCGCGTCGAAGGCGGCTTCACGCTGTACCAGCCTGCGGCCGCGGAAGTGGCTGCGGGTGCGGCCGTCGAACAGATGGCGATCTACGACGCCGCGATGCGCTACCAGGCCGCCGGTGTGGCCACCGTCGTCTTCGCCGGCGAAGAATACGGCACCGGCAGTTCACGCGACTGGGCGGCCAAGGGCACGGCGCTGCTCGGCATCAAGGCCGTGGTGGCGGGCAGCTTCGAGCGAATCCACCGCAGCAACCTCATCGGCATGGGCGTGCTGCCGCTGCAGTTCAAGGCCGGCGACAGCTGGCAGGCGCTGGGGCTGAAAGGCGACGAGGTCATCGACGTGGTGCTGGCCGCCGACGTGAAGCCGCTGTCCGACGCAGCGCTGCTGATCACGGCCGCCGACGGCACACAGCGCGAGATCACGGTGACGCTGCGCATCGACACGCCGATCGAGGTGGACTACTACAAACACGGCGGCATCCTGCCGTTTGTGCTGCGGCAGCTGCTGGCGGCTTGAGGCGCGCGTTCAGGCGCCCAGCAACTGGCCGCCATCGACGGCCAGCGTCTGCCCCGTCATCCAGCGTGCATGGTCAGACGCGAGGAACAGCGCCACGTCGGCGATCTCTTCCGGCGTGCCCATGCGGCCGAAGGGAATGCTCTTCAGCGTGCGCTCGTAGAGCGCGTCGCCGGCCTGTTTGCGCTGGTCCCAGACACCGCCCGGGAACTCGATGGAACCCGGTGCGATGCAGTTCACGCGGATGCCTTGCCGCGCCAGCATCGCCGCCTGGCTGCCGGTGTAGCTGAGCATCGCGGCCTTCGCCGCGGCATAGGCCGGCGCGCGTGTCGACGGCCGGTAGGCCGAGATCGACGCGATGTGGATCACCGACGCACCTGCGCGCTGCTGCAGGAAGGGCAGCGCTGCGTGTGATGCGCGCACCATGCCCATCACGTCGACCGACAGGCTCGCCGCCCAGCCGGCTTCGTCGTCGCCCGTGCCGAAGCCCGAGGCGTTGTTGACGAGGATGTCGATGCCGCCCAGCACCGCCGCTGCTTCGGCGATGTAGGCCGCGACCGACGCCGCATCGGCCAGGTCGCAGGGCGCTGCGTGCACTGGGTGGCCGTGCGCCGCGATCTCGTCGCGGGTGGCGGCCAACGTGGTGGCGCCGCGGGCGCAGATCGAGACACCGGCGCCGGCGGCGGCAAAACCCAGTGCGATGCTGCGGCCGATGCCGCGGCTGCCGCCGGCCACGACGACACGGCGGCCCTTGAAATCGAATGCCATGCAAACCCTCCGTTGAAGTGTGTTCAGGCGCCTTCTGCGGACGTCGATGTGGGCGGCGATACAGGCGGCAGTGCAGGCGCCCGCAGGTCGAGCACAACGGTGTGCGCGGTGCGGTCCTGGATGCCTTGCCGGTTCACGTCCCACAGCAGCTGCAGGAAACCGAGGCCACCGGTGGCCATGCCTGCCGCATAACCGCCGTAGCGGCGCAGGCAGCGCATCACCGTCATCGGCTGGCCGGTGAGCTCCACCACACGCAGGCCGAAGAGTTTCTTGCCCGGCGTCTGCCCGCCCCACCAGGCCGGCAGCAGCGAGAAGTAGACGATGCCCCAGCCGAAGCTGGCGCCGGCAGCGTCGATCAGGCGGTCGAGTTCATGGCGCAGGCTGAAGCGTTTGGGTTTGCGCAGTTCGGCGATCTCGGCCTGCAGCCGCGCAATGCGCTGTGCGTCGCTGAGGCCGGGCGCCGACGCCGAAACGGCCGCGGCTTCGACCAGCGCCTCGGCCGCGGCTTCGGCAGCGTCCGCCTTGGCCTCCGCCTTGGCCTCCGCCAGCGCTTCGGCCGCTGCCTCAGCGCGGCTTTCCGCGCGGTTGGTGGCGCGGTTTGTGGCGCGCTCCGGGCCCCAGTTGTCCCAAGCCTCCTGCAGCGCCAGCAAGGCCAGCAGCCCGGCAAAACCCCAGCCGAGCACCGTGCGCCAGCGGGTGCCGCCACGTTGGCTGCGCAGCTGGAAAACCACCAGCAGCAGGCCGCCGATGAGCCAGAAGCCGCTGACGCCCGAGAGCAGCGCCACCACCAGCAAGTCCACGCCCATCGCCCAGGCGCGGCGCTGCGGCGCAGCCAGCGCCCGGCCCACCAGATGCGGGGCGACGTTTAAGGGTTCGGGGGTGACCCAGCGGCGCAGGTCGCGGCGGGGTGCGGATGGGGGTGCGGACGGCAGCATCTCGCACCGATGATAAGAGGCAGCAAGAGCCGCTCAAGGTGCCAGGTAGTGGTCGGTCAGCAGCAGCGCAAACAGCGCAAACAGATAGACGATGGAATAGCGGAAGGTCGGCATCGCCCAGGCGGTGTCGCGGCGCAGGCGCCAGGCAAACCAGATGAAACGCGCCCCCAGCAGCAGCGTGCCGGCGAGGTACAGCCCGCCGCTCATGCCGATGGCCACCGGCAGCAGGCTGACGACGAACAGCGCCAGCGTGTATTGCAGGATGCGCGCCGCCGTGAAGGCCACGCCGTGCGTCACCGGCAGCATCGGCACCGCGGCGCGTGCGTAGTCGTCGCGGCGGTGGATGGCCAGCGCCCAGAAATGCGGCGGCGTCCAGAGCACGATGATGATGAACAGCAGCAGCGCGCCGGGTTCGACCTGGCCCGTCACCGCCACCCAGCCCAGCAGCGGCGGCGCCGCGCCCGCGGCGCCGCCGATGACGATGTTCTGCGGCGTGCGCCGCTTCAGGAAGACGCTGTAGACCACCGCGTAGCCGAGCAGCGAAGCCACCGTCAGCGCAGCGCAGAGTGGGTTCGTGGTGGCCAGCAGCAGCGCCAGCCCGGCTGAGCCAAGCAGCGCTGCGAAGACGATGGCATGCGCGCTGTCAAGGTCGCCATGCGGCAGCGGCCGGCCGCGGGTGCGTTGCATGATCGCGTCGATGCGCTGGTCGACGAGGTGGTTGATCGCCGCGGCGCTGGCAGCGACGAGGCCGATGCCGAGCGTGCCGCCGACGAACACCGGCCACGGCACCGGCCCCGGTGTGGCCAGCAGCATGCCGACGACCACCGTGAAGACGATCAACGACACAACACGCGGCTTCGTCAGCTGCAGATAGCTGCGCCAGGGTGCACGCAGCGCAGGCAGGGTGAGTGGCGTGTCGATCACGTCTGCCCTAGCGGTAGTACAGCAGCCGGGTCAGATAGGTGTAGCCGCCTTCCGACGCCATCAAACCCACCAGCACCAGCAGGGCCAGCGGTGGTATCAGGATGGCGTAGATCAGCGCCATGCGCTCCCAGGCCATGTGCATGAAGACGGCGACGATCAAGCCCGCCTTCAGCATCATGAAGACGAGGATCAGGCTCCAGCGCAGCAGGCCCTGGAAGTGGAAGTAGTCGACCGCATACGACATCGCGCTCAACACGAAGAGCAGCCCCCAGATTTTCAGGTACAGGCCGATCGGGTGCTGCTGGTGGCCCGTGTTCGTGTCCGGGCTGACGCTTTCACTCATGTCGGTACTCCGGTTGCGCGGTCTTTCACCACAGATAGAACAGCGCGAAGATGAAGACCCAGACCAGGTCGACGAAGTGCCAGTAGAGGCCGGCGATCTCGACGATCTGGTAGTTGCCGCTGCGTTCGTAGCTGCCGCGCAGCAGCCGCACGGCCACGACGATGAGGTAGATCACGCCGATCGTGACGTGCAGGCCGTGGAAGCCGGTGATCATGAAAAACGCCGAACCGAACTGCGCCGCGCCCATCGGGTTGCCCCAGGGCCGCACACCTTCGGCGATCAGCTTGCTCCACTCAAAAGCCTGCATGCTGACGAACATGGCGCCGAACGCGGCGGTGACGAACATCAGCTTGGCGGCGTTGCGGCGGTCGCGGCTGTAGGCGCAGTTGACCGCCATCGCCATGGTGCCGCTGCTGCTGATGAGCACGAAGGTCATGATCGCGATCAGCAGCAGCGGCACCTCGGCGCCGCCGACATGCAGCGCAAACACCTTGCTCGGGTTCGGCCACGGCACCGTGGTCGACACGCGCACCGTCATGTAGCCGGTGAGGAACGAGCCGAAGATGAAGGTGTCACTGAGCAGGAAGATCCACATCATCGCCTTGCCCCAGGCGACGTGGAAGGTGTTGCGGTCGGACGACCAGTCGGCAACCAGCCCGCGCAGGCCGATCGGCAGGCTGGGGTTCGACGGGATGGCGCTCATGACGGCCCCTTCAGCTTGTGCCGCAGATGAAGCGGACGATCTCGGGCGTCAACCAGCCCAGGGCAGCGACCAGCACCAGCCAGACGGCCAGCAGGAAATGCCAGTAGCGCGCGCAGAGCGCGATGCGCCAGGCCTGCGCCGGTGTCGCTGCGCTCCAGGCGACCAGACCGCCCAGCACATGCAGCCCATGCAGAGCCGTCAGCACATAGAAGAAGCTCGCCGCTGGGTTGCCGGCCAGCACCACGCGGGCGTCGATCAGCGCCTGCCAGCCCCACAGCTGCGCGCCGAGGAAGGCCATCGCGACCACGCCGCCGGCGATCAGCAAACGCCGCGCCGTGACCTGCTGGCCGCTGCGCGCGGCGCGGCCACTGCTGTGCATCAGCACGCTGCCGGCGAGCAGCAACGCGGTGCTCAGACCCAGCTGCCAGGGCAGCGCGATCTGCGACCAGTCGGGCGCGTCGCGCATGCGCATGGCGTAAGCCACCAGGAACAGCGAGAACAGCGTCGTCGCGACGCCGATGAACAGCCACAGCCCGGTGCCGACCGCGCGCGCGCGGGTGGCGTCGTCAGCGGCCTGTGGCAGCACGGCCGTGTTCATGTCGATGCTCCTTTGTAGGACGGGTGCTCCTCGACGCCGCCGTCATCCAGCGGCGCGTTCTGCATGATGAAGTCGTCACGTGCGCCCGGCACGCTGAAGGCATAGGCCCACCGGTGCACCACCGGCAGCTTGGCACCCCAGTTGCCATGTTTCGGCGGCGTGTCGGGTGTGGCCCATTCCAGCGAACAGGCGCGCCACGGGTTGGCTTCGGCCTTGCGGCCCCGGAAGACGCTCCACACCAGATTGAAGACGAACACCAGCTGCACCACACCGACGAACAGCGCCACCACGGTGATGAACACGTTCAGCGAGTGCGCCGATGCCGGGATGAAGTCGTAGTTCTTGTAGTCGTAGTAGCGCCGTGGCATGCCGAGCACACCGAGGTAGTGCATCGGGAAGTAGATCAGGTAGGTGCCGAGGAAGGTGACCCAGAAGTGGAAGTGGCCGAGCCGGTCGTCGAGCATGCGGCCGCTGATCTTCGGGTACCAGTGGTAGATGGCGCCGAACACCACCAGCAGCGGCGCGACACCCATCACCATGTGGAAGTGGGCGACGACGAAGTAGGTGCCCGACAGCGGGATGTCGACGCTGACGTTGCCCAGGAACAGCCCCGTCAGCCCGCCGGACAGGAAGGTGAGGATGAAGGCCAGCGTGAACAACATCGGCACCGAGAGGTGGATGTCGCCGCGCCAGAGTGTGAGCACCCAGTTGTAGACCTTGATCGCGGTGGGCACCGCGATGATCAGCGTGCTGGTGGCAAAGAAGAAGCCGAACCACGGGTTCATGCCGCTGACGAACATGTGGTGGGCCCAGACGACGAAGCTCAGCGCGCCGATGATGACGATGGCCCAGACCATCGTGCGGTAGCCGAAGATCGCCTTGCGCGCGTGCACGCTGATGAGGTCGGAGACGATGCCGAAGGCCGGCAGCGCGACGATGTAGACCTCGGGGTGGCCGAAGAACCAGAACAGGTGCTGGAACAGCAGCGGGCTGCCGCCCTTGTAGTCGGTGGCCTGGCCCATCGACACCAGCGCCGGCATGAAGAAGCTGGTGCCCAGGGTCTTGTCGAACAGCATCATCACGCCGCTGACGAACAGCGCCGGGAACGCCAGCAGTGCCAGGATGGTGGCGACGAAGATGCCCCATACCGACAGCGGCATGCGCAGCAGCGTCATGCCGTCGCAGCGCGCCTGCAGCACGGTGGTGACGTAGTTGAGGCCGCCCATCGTGGTGGCGACGATGAAGATCACCAGCGACACCAGCATCAAAATGATGCCCCAGTCGTGCCCTGGCGTGCCGGGCAGGATGGCGGCCGGCGGGTACAGCGTCCAGCCGGCGCCGGTGGGGCCGCCAGGCACGAAGAAGCTGGCCATCAGCACGATGACGCTGAGCAGGTAGACCCAGAAGCTCAACATGTTCATGTACGGGAACACCATGTCCCGCGCACCGATCATCAGCGGGATCAGGTAGTTGCCGAAGCCGCCGAGGAACAGCGCCGTCAGCAGGTAGATCACCATGATCATGCCGTGCATCGTGACGTACTGGTAATAGCGCTCGGCGTTGATGAACTCGAAGACGCCGGGGAAGCCGATCTGCAGCCGCATCAGGTTCGACAGCAACAGCCCCACCAGCCCGACAGCGATGGCCGTGCTGCCGTACTGCACCGCGATGACCTTGTGGTCCTGGCTCCAGACGTACTTGGTGATGAAGCTGTGCGGCTCGTGCAGCAGCTCTTCACTGTCGGCGTAGGCCATGCTGTTCCTTGCTGTTGTCTGGTGGTCTAGCGCGGCGCCTGCGCCTTGATGTAGGCCACCAGCGCGTCGAGTTCTTCGTCGTTCACGGGAATCGGAGGCATCACGTTCGGGAAGCCGCGCACGTCGCGTGCTTTCGGGTCGCGGATGAAGCCGCGCAGATAGGCGTCGTCGACGAGTGCGGTGCTGCCGTCTGCCATCGTCTCGGTCTTGCCGAACAAACCCTTCCAGGTCGGGCCGATGCCGGCGTTGCCGTCGACCGTGTGGCAGGCGACGCAGCCCTTGGTCTGGGCCAGCGTGCGGCCGCGTGTGGCGGCGTCGCCGCCGACACCTGCCGCCGCCGGCGCGCGCGTCGCCGCATAGGTCGGCTGCGTTGCGAGCCAGGTGCGGAACGTTGCCTCGTCCTCGACCACCACGTAGCCATGCATGTTCGGGTGACCGACACCGCAGAGCTGCGCGCACATCGCCTCGAAACGGCCGGGCAGCGTCGGCGTCAGCCAGAACCAGCTCATCTGGCCCGGCACGATGTTCATGCGGGCGCGGAACTGCGGCACGAAGTAGTCGTGCAGGCTGTCGAGCGAACGCAGCAGCACCTTGACCGGCCGGCCCTGCGGCAGATGGACCTCGTTGCCCAGGACCAGGATGTCGTCCTGGCCGGCGGCGTCGGCCGGGTCGATGCCGAAGGGGTTGTCACCGCTGACGAAGCGAGCGTCGGTGCCACCGAGCTTGCCGCCCGCGCCAGGGAAGCGGTAGCGCCACTGCCATTGCTGGCCCAGCACTTCGAGCTCCATCGCGTCGTCGGGCGGCTGCACGTACTTGGCGTAGACCGCCAGCCCCGGCGCCAGCAGCGCGACGATGCCGACCGTCGTGATGCCGATCAACCAGTGTTCAAGCTTCTTGTTATCGGGCTGGTAGCTGGCGCGCATGCCGGCGCGGTGGCGGTAGCGCCACAGCGTGTAGACGACAAACAGATTGATGACAACGAAAAACAGCCCGGTGACGGCGGTGGTGATGCTGAGCGTGTCATCCATCTGCCCCCAGTTCGACGCCAGCGGCGTGAGCCACCAAGGGGTGAGCCAGTGGAACACCACCGACCCGATGACAAGCAGCAACAGGACGATGGCGATGACCATGCTCAGGCCACCTGGGCCACACGGGGCGCCCGGCCACCACGTCGCGCCAGCCGCCAGTACAGCAACGAGGCGACAACACCAAATGCCAGGTGGACGACAAACGAACTCCAGCCCCGCAGTTCGACGAACCATGGAAACAGCAGTGTCACGCCGTAGAAGTTGATGAGATACAGCGCCACGCCGTAGGCCGCGCCGATGGTCTGCATCGTGCCGAGATGGGCGCCGTCGTGGAAACGCGCGATGACGAAGCCCAGTGCCAGCCCGAACAAGACGCCGAGCACGTAATGCGTCACCAGTGCCACCGTGACGACAGTGGCGTCGAAGGCATAGGGCGGCGCCTGTTGCGCCACCTGCGCGCCCAGTGTCAGCGCCGCGATCAGTTGCGAGATGCGCCAGGGCCCCTCACCGCTCATCGATGCGGCCCAGATCAGTTCCAGCACCATCAGCACGGCACCAGCGGCGAGGCCGCTGACGGCAGCCGCGGACCAGTCGACCTCGCGGTGTTCGCGCCAAGGCAGGTTCAGGTGAAGTTCCATGAGAACCTCCGGTCAGCCCAGACAAGTGACGAGCGCAGCCCGCGTCCGCTCAGGGGAACGCGGGAATGTTCGGCTCGACGCCTTCCAGGTGGGCTTCGGGATGCAGGGCCTGCAAGCGGGCTTCGATCTCATCGACGCGCGAACGCGGCACATCGGTCATCAGCAGGATCTGCCCCTGCTCAAGTGCGCCTTCGAAACGCTTGAGCCGCTGGCTCGGCGTGGAGATGCCGATCATGCTGGCCGACCAGGCGCCGAAACCGCCGCCGACCACGGCCAGCACGGCGATCAGCCCCCACTGCGGCGCGTCGCCGACGATGGGGAAGAACACCGCCATCACGGCACCGAGAACGGCCCCGGCAGCGCCGCCGATGCACAGGCCGGCTTCGGCCGAGCGCACCAGATCGGAGGTTTGAAGCAGGTTGGCTGCATGCAGCCCCGACAGGTCGACATCTTCGCGGGCGACAAAGTGGATGTGCCGCTCGTCGACGCGCGCGAGCAGCAGGTGATCCATCGTCCGCCTCGCACTGTCGAGGTCGGGGAGCAGCCAGTAAATTCGCCTACGCATGGTTGTCTCCTTGCGTGCTTTCTTCTGCGGTCCGCAGCACAACTTCTACTGCCGGTAGGGTCTTCTACTCCTGTTCGACGGCCGAGGCAAAAGCCGTCGTTGGCGTCGTGGTCTTTGCCCTGCTCGACCGCGCCCTTGTCTTTGCCCCTGTCTTTGTCTCCTTCGGCATGAAGGTGAGGCGGTCAGGCGGTCGGTGGCGCGATGCCGTCCCAGCCCAGCGGCCCTGCGTCCTTGGCCGCCACCGAATACAGGGCGTTCGGCGCGTTGCGCGTGCGCTGGAAGTCCTGCAGCGATTCGCCGCGCATCGCCGCGTAGATGTGCAGGTTCGAAACGCCGAGCACGGCGCCCAGTTTCTCGAGCATGAAGAAGATGACGCCGTGGTGGATGAGGCCGCGCCAGTCGCGCCGGCGCACAAGCTCGCGTTCGGCCTCGCTGAGCGCCGCGCGCTCGAAGGCCGCCTCGGGGTCGGCGACGAAGGCCGCGCGCACTTCGGGCCGGGTCAACGCGTGCAGGAAGCGGTTCAACCGGTAGGCCTTGATGCTGCGCTGCAGCGTGAACGGATAGGTCCCAGCCAGCGTTTCGATGCCGGCCAGTTGCGCGCCGATCAACGCGGTGTGGCGCTGCAGCACCGCAGCCGGCAGGCCTTGTTCGACGGCCTCGTAGATCGCGGTGGCGATCCCCGTCATCGACGGCAGGTAGTAGCTGCGGTGCAGACAGCGCACCTGGGCCGAGAGCGCGCCGCGCATCACCAGCCACATGATGACCTCCGCCCCCTCGAAGCCGCCCAGACCCGCGAACTCGGCGTGTGTCATGTCGGCCAGCGCTTCGGGGTCGCGCTCGAACAGGTCGAGGAAACGTGCGTCCCACTCGGGGTTGTTGAAGCCGGCCCGTTCGCCGTGCACCTGGTGCGACAGCCCGCCGGTGGCGACGATGGCCACACGCAGGTCTTCAGGGTAGCTCTCGATCGCACGGCGCAGCGCCTGGCCCAGCTTGTAGCAGCGGCGTGCGCTCGGAATCGGGAACTGCAGCACGCCCATCTGCAGCGGCACCAGCTTCACCGGCCACTGCGGCTGGTGCGGGCACATCAGCGACAGCGGCGAGAAGCAGCCGTGGTCCAGGCCCTTGTCCTGGAAGAAGGCCATGTCGAACTCTTCGGCCATCAGCGACTGGCCGATGTGCGCCGCCAGCGCGGCATGGCCGTCGATGGCCGGCAGGTCGCGCGCACCGCCACCCTCGTCGGCCACCGCCCAGCGTTCGCCCACGCCCAGCGCGAAGGCCGAGTAGTGGTCGAAGAAGAACGAGGTGACGTGGTCGTTGTAGATGAACAGCAGCACATCGGGCCGCTGCCCGGCGATCCACGCCTGCACCGGCTCGAAGGCCTCGAAGATGGGTGCCCACACCGGGTCGTCGCGTTTGTCGCGGTCGAATGCGAAGCCGATGGTCGGCGTGTGCGAAGCGGCAATGCCGCCGATGATGGAGGCCATGATCTCCTCAGTGAACCGGCATGGCGGTGCGCCCCGGCCGCGCGCCGGGGCGCACACGCCGTCAGGGGTTGGCGGCCAGCTTGGCCTTGATCCAGGTGAAGGCTTCCTGCACGTCGTAGTTGCCGCTGTGGCCCACCAGGTACGGGTACTTGAAGCTGAGGTCCTTGACCGACGTGTCGTTCTTGATGGCGTAGTACAGCAGCGTCTGCATCGCAAACGCCGTGTCGCGGTCGACCATGCCGTGGCGCACGTACCAGTACGGCGCGCTGTCGGCAGCGCTGCCCAGGTAGGCCAGCGGGTTGATCAGCTTGAGCTGCGTGGCCAGGTTGTTGTTGCTGCCGGCCAGGTAGGCCGACCACGACAGGCCGGTGTCGTCGGCGCCCGAGCCGTCGCCCAGCACCGTGTTGTTGGCCCAGCTCCACGCGGTGAAATTGGCATAGGCGTAGGCGGTCGACCCGAACAGGTTGGTCTCGCCGCTGTTGTTCCAGACGCCGGTGGTGGCGTTCTTGTTGCCGGTGACGGCCACCGCATCGAAAGCCACCACCGTCTTCAGCGCCTGGTTCGTGGCCACGTAGTTGACGAACCTGGCGTAGTCGATGGCCGCGACCGTCGCGCTGCTGCCGGTGCCGTTGAGCGTGAGCCAGTCGTTGGCCACGGTCTTGCGGCTGGTGACGAGGTTCTCGCCCAGTTGCGGCACGGCGGTGCCCTTGGCGATCTGGCGCTGGATCTCCTCTTTCACCAGCGCCTGGGTGGCATCAGGCAGGTTGGCCGCCGTCAGCGCCGTGCCGTTGTCGAGCTTCAGGCCCAGGCCGCCGACGTAGGCCGCGAACGTGGCCGCAATCGCCGCCGAGGCCGTGGGCTGCAGGCCGGCCGAATAGGCCACGCCACCCAAAGCGCCGGTGTTGCCGTCGCTGCGCACGGCGCCGTATTCCCACTCGTAGCCGGCGTCGGCGTTGCCGAGGTTGTTGATCGGGCAGTAGGCGACGGCGGCGAAAACGTCGTCCTTGACCGTGCTGGCCAGCGCAGCACCCGAGCCCTTCAGCCCGGCCGCGCCGATCTCGTCGAGGAAGGGCAGGTAGTCGCTGCTGTTGCCGCTGGCCGACACCGCAGCCGTCAGGCCGCCGCCGCCGCTGGTGCCGGTGACGACGATGCGCTCGGCCGAGCCGGGCATCAGGCTGTCGTTCAGGCGCAGGTAGCGGATGGCGGCCTTGGCGTCGACCACCGGGGCCGGCGCCTTGCCAACCCAGCGGCCGTCCTCGGCGCGCGCACCGCGGCTGCGGGTGCCGACGTTGACGACGACAAAACCTGCCTTCAGCGCGGCGCCGATGTTGTCGGTGTCGCTGCTGCTGACGAAGGCCTTGCCTTCGGTGACCGTCGTGGCCACCGCGCTGGTCCACCAACCGCCATTGTTGACGGCGAAGTAGATCGCCGCCTTCTGGTCGGCGGCCACCGACTCGGGCACCGAGACGATCATCGTCTGGTAGACGTAGGGGTCGGTCAGCGTCGTCGTGCCGCCGCCGCCCAGCGTCGCCTGCACCGAGGCCATCTTGACCGGCTTGGCGACATAGACCACGCGGTACTGGCGGACCACTGTCGCCACGCCGTCGACCGTCACGTTGACGGTGCTGTACTTCGCGGCGTCGAACTTCAGCGCGCTGTCTTCGGCGTCCGGCGTTTCGGCGGTCTCGTCGCTGCCGCCGCAGCCGGCGCCGAGAGAGGCGGTGGCGAGCGCGACGAGCGCGGTCGCGAGGCTGCTGCGGCTGAATGTCCGTGACATGCTGTCTCCTTCGGTTTGCTGTCTTTTGAGGGGGTTTGCCGGCGCGCTCAGCGCGCCACCGCGTGTTTGGCGATCAGCGCCTTGGCGTCGTCCAGCAGCTTCGCGCCGTTCAGACCCTTGCCGTTCATCTCGGTCACCCAGTCGGCGGCGAGCTTGTTGCCCAGCAGCTTCCACTGCGCCAGCTCGGCGGCGGGAATCACGTTGGTGGTGTTGCGCGTGGTCAGCTTCTTGCCTTCCGCGTCGGCCTGCAGGAAGGCGCGGCCGATCTGGCCCGACAGCGCCTGGCCGCTGTTGTTGTCGATGACCTTCTTCAGGTCCGGCGGCAGCGATTCGTACTTCGCCTTGTTCATCGCGAAGATGAAGGTCGAGGTGTAGAACGCCGGTTCGGTGGGGTCGGTTTCCGAGTGGTACTTCACCAGCTCTTGGATCTTCACCGCGGGCACCACTTCGTAGGGCACGACGGCGCCGTCGATCACGCCCTTGGCGAGCGCGTCGCCGACCTGCGGTACCGGCATGCTGACCGGCGTGGCGCCGAGCATCGCGATGAACTTGTTCGTCATGCGCGTTGGCGCGCGCAGCTTCAGGCCGCGCAGATCGGCCACCGTGCGCACCGGCTTGCCGGCCATGTGGAAGACACCGTCGCCGTGCACGTGGAAGGCCAGCGGCTTGACGTCCTTGAACTCGGCCTGGCCGTGAAGTTGCACGAAGTCCCACAGCGCCTTGCTGGTGGCCTCGGGGCTTTGCATCATGAACGGCAGCTCGAAGGCCTCGACCGACGGGAAGCGGCCCGCCGTGTAACCCGGCAGCGTCCACACCACGTCGGCGACGCCGTCGCGCGCCTGCTCGTACAGCTGCGGCGGTGTGCCGCCGAGCTGCATCGACGGGAAGCTCTGGCACTTCATCCGGTTGTTCGACTCCTTGGCGATCCGCTCGCACCAGGGCTGGATGAACAGCGTGTTGGCGAACGAGGTCGGCGGCAGGAAGAAGTGCACCTTGAGCGTGACCTCCTGGGCCTGGCTGGGCAGCGCGGCCGTGAGCAGGCCCGCCAGGGCCATGGCAAGACAGATCTTCATCGGGGTCTCCGTTTTGAAAGCGCGGTGTGCGCGGGGCTCAGGTCAGGCGGTGCACCAGCCACAGCGACAACGGCGGGAATGCCATCAGCAGCGCCAGCCGGATCGCGTCGGTGACGAGGAACGGCACCACGCCCTTGTAGGTCTCGACCATCGGCACGTCGCGCGCCAGGCCGTTCATGATGTAGACGTTGAGCCCCACCGGCGGGAAGATCATGCCGATCTCGCAGACGGTGAGGATCAGGATGCCGAACCACAGCGCCTTGTCGGCCGCGGCCAGGCCGAAGAAGTCCATGCCCATGATCACCGGGAACAGCGTCGGCACGGTGAGCAGGATCATGCTCATCTCGTCCATCACGCAGCCGAGCACGACATAGAACACCATCACCCCGGCCATCACCAGCAGCGGCGAGATCTGCAGCTGGCCCACCAGTGTGGCCAGCTGTGCCGGCAGCAGCGACAGCGCCAGCGCCGCGTTGATCATGTCGGCACCGATGAAGATGAGAAAGATCATGCCGCTGGTCTGGGCCGTGGTGCGCACGGCGGCGACGAATTTCTGGCCGTCGATCTCGCCGCGCGCCAGCGTGATGGCGCAGGTCATCACGTTGCCGATGGCAGCGCCTTCGGTGGCGGTGAACAGGCCGCCGTAGATGCCGCCGAAGACGACGACGAAGATCGCGACGATGGGCCACACACGCAGCGCCGCGGCCAGCAGCTCCGGACCCGAAGCCGCCTGCGCCGCCGGCGCGTCGGCCGGACGCAGGCGCACCATGACAGCGATGGCGAGCAGGTAGCCCGCGGCGGCGATCAGCGCCGGCACGTAGGCCGCGAGGAACATCTTGGTGATGTTCTGCTCGGTGAGGATGGCGTAGACCATCAGCGTCACCGACGGCGGCAGCAGCACGCCCATGGTGCCGCCGGTGGCCAGCGCCGCGGTCGCCAGGCGGCCCGAATAGCCGATGCGCCGCATCTGCGGGTACGCCACCTGGGCGATCGTCGCGGTGGTGGCCACCGTGGAGCCCGAGATCGAGCCGAACGCGGCGCAGGCCAGCACACCCGCCATCGCCATGCCGCCCCTGAAGCGCCCGAGCAGCGCGTTGGCGAAGTCGAACAAGGCCTTCGACAGCCCGCCCTGCACGGCGACCGCGCCCATCAGCATGAACAGCGGGATCACCGACAGGTCGTACACCGAGACGCGGCCGTAGACCGCGCCTTTCAGATGGGCCAGCAGCGGCAGCCAGCCCGACAGCACCAGGTAACCGAGCGCGCCGGGCACGAACATCGCAATCGCGATCGGGATGCGCACCGCCATCAGCACCAGCATCGCGCCGAACATCGTCAGGCCGATCGACAGCGTGCTCATGTTTGTTCCACCGGCAGCCGGCCCGCGGACTGCGCCGCACCGATCGCGACACACAGCGCCAGGCCGGGCAGCATCAGCGCGTAGGGAATCCACATCGGCAGGCCCATCAGCATCGAGCGCTCCTGCGCCGCGTGGATGTCGAGCCCGCCGGCCGCGACGCGCCAGGTCACCAGCGCCATCACTGCCGTGTAGAGCAGCTGGCCGAGTGTGTCCATGCGCCGCTGCGTGTGCGCCGCGGCGCCGCTGGTGAAGAAGTCGACGACGATGTTGGCGCGCCGGAACTGCGTGTACGGCAGGAACGAGCCCACCACCACCGCGCCGCCCAACTGCACCAGTTCGACATCACCGAGGATCGGGTGCGAGAAGAACGCGCGGCCGATCACGCTGACCGTCGTCATGCAGGCGATGGCCACCAGCACCAGGGCGCCGACCGCGGCATTGGCATCGCACAGCCGGCCAAGCCAGCGCTGCGCCCCGTGATGCACGGGCGTCTGTTCTTCCACCGTTGTCTCCTGTGGGTCGGCGGCGGAGACCTGTCGTCCGCCATCGCCGCCTTGTTGCTTGTCAAGGCATGGGGACGCAGTCTAGGAACGAGCCGGCGCCGCCAGAAGATGGCAGGTGGGGCGGCGCGATAACGCGTGGTTATCATTTGCGCCCATGAAGCTCACGAGCCTGCGTGCACTGGTCGCCGCCGTCGAAGAAGGCAGCCTGCGCTCGGCGGCACGGCGGCTCGGCGTCTCGCAGCCGGCGCTGACCAAGCTGATCCGCGAACTTGAGCGCGAGCTGTCGACGACGCTGCTGTTGCGTTCGACGACGGGGGTGCTCGCCACCGCCCAGGGCGTGGTGCTCTACGAACGTGCGGTCGCCGCCGAGCGCGAGCTGTCGCACGCGGTCGACCAGATCCAGCAGCTCGGCGGCCGCATGACGGGCGTGCTGAGCATCGGCGCCGTGCCGCTGGCCGTGATGCTGCTGGTGCCGGAGGCACTGCGCACCTTCGGCGGCGAGTTCCCGGAAATCCAGATGCGGGTCATCGAGGAGCTCTACATCGCGCAGCTGACGCGGCTGCGCAAGGGCGAGGTCGACATCGCGCTCGGGCCGCTGCCCGAGCAGTTGCCGCCGGGCGAGTTTTCGGTCGAGACGCTGATGCCGATCTCGATGGTCATCGTCGTGCGCAAGGGCAACCCGCTGAACCGGGCCCGCCGCCTCGCCGACCTGGCCGATGCACCCTGGGTCTACACCGGCGCCACCGCGGACTCGGGCTACGCGAAGACCTTGTACGAACGGCACGGCCTGCGGCCGCCGCCGGCCGGGGCGCTGGTCAATTCGACGCTGGGACTGCTGGCCCTCATCAGCAGCGGCAACTGCGTCGGGCTGCTGCCGCACCAGATTGCGGTGCACCCGTTTGCGGCCCAGCACCTGGACATCGTGCCGGTGGCCGAGGGGCCTCTGAAACTCAGCCTGTGTGCGCTGGCGCGTGCCGACGCAGCGTTGAAACCCAGCGTGCGCCACTTCCTGGCGCACCTGCACCGCGCGGCACACCACATGAGCAGCCTAGCGCCGGGCTGAGCGCAGCCACCGCGCCGATCAGATGCCGATCTGCCGGCGCCGACGCACCATGCCGCAGGCCAGGCCGGCGAGCACCAGCGCCAGTGAGTGCGGTTCAGGAACCACCAGGGGCGGCTCGCCGAGATCGGTGGCCGTCAGGTTGAACTCGTAACCGGCGCTGCCCACCGCGGACACATCGATATCGAAGTTGGCGGCGCGGGCAAAGGTGTTGATGATGTAGTCGCCCGGATCGAGCGTGAGCAGGACATCGATGTCTGGCGACACTTCGGTGGCCGACAGGAAGATGAGGCCGTCGGTCCGGCGAACCTCGAAGAAGAGCTCCCGTTCACCGCTGCCCGACGTCTGAAAATCCACGGTGCCGCTGAACTGGTACCTGCTGGTCAGCGTGAACAACACAGAGTAGTTCGTCGACGCGAGGCCGAGCACCCCGTCGGAGAGCAGCAGCTCGGCCTCGCCGGCCGCGAACAGCTGCGTCGGCAGGTTGACGGCGTCCAACTTCGCCCTGGCCAGGGCGCCATCGCCCGTGTCGAGAAAGACCTGTGACTCGACCGCCCCGTGGATGACACCGCCCACGGCTGACAACGCGTCAAAAGCCAACTCACTGCCCGAAGTGTCAGCACTCGCCGAGCCGGAGGCCGAGGTGACGATGAGACTGGCCTGCACAGCGCCGGCGCCGAACAGCGTGCTGGCCAGCAGGGCGCTGGCGGCGATCGAGCGCAGGAACGTCGCGCCCACGGGTGCCAGGGGGCGGAATTGAAGGGTGGATGTCATCGAGGTGTTTTCTTGCGTTGGAGGGGTGCGCCCGCGCCATGCCGAGCGATTTAGATGTTCGGTGCGGCGTGCCGCCTGCACCCGGGGCATTTGTCCCGCGCACCGGGCTCCGGGGCCCGGCAGCGGCCTGCAACCAGGGACTTCGCGCCTGCCTGCGCTCGCTGCCCCCCGTGAACCGGGGGCAGCAGCGGCGGCGCAGTGGTGCCGAGGAGGTGCAAGTCGGTGATGCAGTCCCGCAGCAATTCACGCGACAACCGAAGCGCCGCTGCGCCGGCGTTGGCGCACGGCGCCGCAGCCCAGCAGGCCGGCCATCACCAGCGCCAGCGAGTGCGGTTCAGGCACAACCAAAGGCGGCTCGCCGAGATCGGTGGCCGTCAGGTCGAAGGCGAAGCTGGCGGAACCGGAGTGGCTCGAAGTGAAGCCGGTAGCTTGGACCCGGGCGATGACGCGATAGTCACCCGGGTCGAGCGTGAGCAAGACATCGATGTCGGACGACGGCTCGGTGGCTGACAGGATGCTGTGGAAGGAAGGCCCGAGAAGGTCGATGCTGAAAGAGGTGATCAGGTCGTCGGGGGTGCCCGCCGTCAGGAGATCGACGAGACCGCTGATCTGGTGGCGGCTGGTGAGCGTGAAGAACACCGTGTGCGTCGTCTCTGCAAGGGCGCCCACGTCGTCGGCCATCTGCACCAGCTCGGCCGCACCGGCCGCAATCCAGTGTGTCGTCGTGCTGAAGCTGTCCAGCGACGCCCTTGCCAGTGGGGCGTCGCCCGTATCGAGGAAGCGCTGCGACTGGACCGAGTGGCTGATGACGCCGTCAACGGCAGTCAACGATTCCGACTCGGTTTCGCTGCCCGAGGTATCGGCAACGACAAAGCCTGTGGCCGCACCGAGAACGAGACTGGCCTGCGCCGCGCCGGTACCTAGCAGCATGGTGGCCAGCAGCGCTGTAGCCGCGATCGACCGGAGCGAGGTTGGCGCACGCGTGGGTGCGTTGCGGCCGGAACTGGAGATGGATGTCATGGAGATGTCCTTGCGTTGGAGGGAGGTGCGCCGGCGCGGCGCCGGTCAGCCTTGATGCTCCCCGCGGCGCGCCTGCCGCACGCGGGGCATTTGTCCCGCGCAGCGGGCCGCAAAGGCCCGCTGCGGCCCGCAACCAGGGACATCGCGCCCGTCTGCGCGCACCTCCCCCATGAACCGGGGGCCGCGTTGTCCGCACGGCCGTGCGCTCGAAGCGGGCCTGCTCCTTGTGGAGAGGCACCACGGTGATCGTGGGGGGTCGGGACGAGCGTCCCGCGTCTTGGGCAACGGCCCGATGACGATCACACAGCGCCGGGACAAACGGACAACGACCTGGCCGGCGCCAGCGCCGAACATGGCAGTTCTCCGACGCCCACGCTGCGTCAGCAACCCTCTCTCAACCTCCGAACAGGCCTCGATCCATCATGCATCCGTCACGTTCCGTACCCCTCTCGTTGTCCCTAAGGCACGTCATCGTGGCCACACTCTCGCTGGCCGCCATGGCCGCCCAAGCGATGGGCGCGGGTGCCAACAGTTTTGCCGCCGCGGCCACAACCGATGACGCGGCCGCGCATTGCTCGCCAGCCACCGGCCTGGCGCCACGCGGGCGACTCGCTGCCGACGCCGGCTGCAGCGTCGGCGCGAGCTACCGCACCGAGCAGCATGCATGGACCGGTGCACCACGTGGCCGCATGGAACCGACGCTGGCCGCGGCGCCGCGCTCCGCAGCGGCCAAGGTGGCCGCCACCGTGACGACTACTTTGGCGACGCCCCGCAGTCAGTGACGCGGCAGCGGCACCTGCAGCCGCACCCGGGTGCCCGGGCCGCCCTGCCCGCCGCTGTCCACCTGCAGCAGCGCGCCCAGCGCACGGGCCCGTTTGTGCATGCTGGCCAACCCCTTGCCGGGTGCGTGGTGCTGCAGGTCGAAACCGCGGCCGTCGTCGGCCACCTCCAGCACCAGCGTGTTGCCTTCGAGCCCCAGCCGCACCTGGATCGCCTGCGCCGCCGCGTGTTTGACGGCGTTGGCCAGCGCCTCCTGCAGCACCCGCAGCAGCGGCAGCGCGGTGGTGCCGGGCAGGCGCAAGGCGTCGGGCAGGCCCTGCATGTCCCAGCGCACCCGCAGGCCGGCGGCACGCAGCCGCGGCTCCATGCGAAAACGCAGGTTGCCGGCGGTCAGCGCCAGATCGACATCGGCATCGGTCAGGGTGTCGATGGCCAGGCGCAGGTCGTCGATGCAGGCACGCAGCAGTTCGGCCGTCTGCGCTGGCGAGAGCACACCGCGTTCGGCCAGCGCCAGCGACGACACCAGTTGCGAACCCAGGCCGTCGTGCATGTCCTGCATGATGCGCTGGCGTTCTTCGACAGTGGCGATGCCGCGCTCGCGTGCGTGCAGCCGCGCCAGTTCGGCTTCACGTTCGGCGAGCTGGCGGTCGACCTCGGCACGCTGCTGGCTCGCCAGCCGCAGCGAGGCCACGAAGTCCTGCACCAGCAGGCCCGAGGCGGTGGCCAGCCACAACGGCGCCAGCAGCTGCAGCCCCAGGTGCACGGTGCCGACGGGGTCTTTGACGACATAGATCATCGCTTCGCGAAACGTCAGGCCCAGGCCGACGAGCACGAAGCCCAGCAGCGCCAGCGTTCTGGTGTTGGGCTGGCGCCGCGCCTGCCGCGCCAGCGCCAGCAGCGGCACGCCGCCCAGCAGCGCCGCGCCCAGCGCCCACAGCGCTTCGGTGCGCGGCAGGTGGGTGGCGCCGGTGAGCACAAAACCGCCCAGCAAGAGAACCGGGCCCAGCACCACCCAGGCCAGGCACAGCCGTTCGAAACGCAGCGAGGGCTGGCCCGCCAGCCGCGCCAGGCTGACCCACATGCCCATCGCGAAGACGCCGATGCCGACGATGCCGATGGCACGCCGCCAGACGAACCACGCCGCCGGCAGCGGCGACCACAGCAGCATCGTGTTGAAGACCACCCAGCCGAGTGCGCTCAGGCTCAGCAGCAGGTAGTCGGGCCGCAGCTGGCGGTTGCGCAGCTGCCACCAGATGGCCAATGCGGTGAGCCCGACGACCAGCGCGAAGATCGTCGACGCCGGCACCAGCGTGTGTTCCCAGAACAGCTTGCGTTCGACCAGCGGTTCCAGCAGCGCACGCGGGCCGATGTGCGGCTGCGGCGCCAGCACCAGCGTCTCGCGCGAGCCCCATTCGAAGATCAGCAGGTTGCCGCTTTCGCGCAGCGCACCGGGCGGCAGGTTGAAGGCGAAGGGACGCAGATAACGCACCACGCGTGTCTCGGTGGAGGTGGCGATGTCGGCGACCTCGGTGCCGTTGAGCGTGATGCGGCCACCGTCGGGCCAGCTGTCCAGCGCCAGCATCGCGCGGGTTTGCAGCAACGCCGCGGGGGCGTCGAAACGCAACGCCAGGCGGTAGCTGGCGAAGACGCGCTGCGGCCGGTAGACGCGGTACGGCAGCGTCACCGACAGCGGCGCCTGCCCGGCGGTGTGCAACTCGGCCTGGCTCAGCGAAAGCAGTGGCGCCGGTGTGGGCTCGGCAGCGGCCGCCAGCGCCAGCCACAAGCCACCGCAAGCCAACAGCCAGCGCAGCACGTTCAGAGAATGCCCCGTTGCCGCGCCTCGTACACCGCTTCGGCACGCGAGTTGACCTGCAGCTTGCGGTAGACGCGGCGCAGAAACGACGTGACGGTGTGCCAGCTGATCTGCAGCGCCTCGGCGACCTCGTCGTAGGTCATGCCCTTTTCGATCAGCTTGAGCACCTCGCGTTCGCGCTCGCTCAAGGGGTCGTCGACGACCGCCGCCACGCTGTCGGCAGCGCGGCCGACGAAGCGCCGCAACAGGTGCCGCGCCACCGACGGGCTGATCGGCGAGCCGCCTTCGTGCAGCTCGACGATGCAGCGTGCGATGTGCTCGGCCGGCGTGTCTTTCAGCAGGTAGCCCACGGCGCCGGCTTCGAAGCTGCTGACGACATGGCTGTCGTCGCCGAACACGGTGACCACCATCACGCTGGCGCCGGGCTGCTGTGCGCAGATCCAGCGGATCACCTCGCGGCCGTCGCGGTCGGGCAGGCCGAGGTCGACGAGGTAGACCTGCGCCGGCCGCGCTGCCGCCAGCGCCATCGCACCGGCCGCCGTGTCGGCGCTGAAGGCCAGGCTCAGCCGCGTGTTCGAGCGCACGGCCAGCTCGAAGCGCGAGCGCACTTCGTGTTCGTCTTCGATCACCGCCACCGTGATCGGCATGCCGGGTGGGAACGACGTGGAAACGGGGTCTGCGGCCATGGCCGGAGCGTAGCGCCGCGTCGCCCGCCGCGGCCGCCTGGTTTCGGAAATATCTGCGCTGTCAGCTGCGGTGCCTGCTGCTGCGGCTGTAGCAAAGACTTGCCACAGGCCTGGGCCGGCGCCACCTGTCTGTGGCAAGTGTTGGGGCTTCCGCGCAAGCGCTGCGCACCGCACGATGGCTGCCGATGCAAGCCCCCGCGCCCACGATCTCTTTCGTCCATGCACCCGATGGCGCGCGGCTGGCCTGCGCACACGCCGGCGACGGGCCCGTGCTGGTGCAGGCGCCGGCCTGGATGGGCCATCTGGAACACGACGGCAGCAGCCCCATGGCCGGGCCGTTGATGCGGGCACTTGCGCGGCGCCACCGCGTCGTGCGCTACGACCCGCGCGGCTGCGGCATGTCGGACTGGCTCGCCGCCGGCGCCGGTTTCGACGCCTGGGTGCACGACCTGGAGAGCGTCGTGCAGGCCGCCGCCAGCCCGCGTTTTGCGCTGCTCGGCATTTCGCAGGGCGCGGCGGTTGCGATTGCCTATGCGGCGCGCCACCCCGAGCGTGTTTCGCGCCTGGTGCTGCACGGCGGTTATGCACGCGGCGCGCTGGTGCGCGATGCCGGCGCCGCCACCGAAGCCGGCATGCTGGTGCGCATGGCAGAGCTGGGCTGGGGCCGCGCCGACGAGGCCTTCCGCCAGCTCTTCACCACGCAGCTCATTCCCGGCGGTAGCCGCGCCCAGCAGGCGCAGTTCAACGAGCTGCAGCGCCTGGCCAGCAGCCCCGACAACGCGGCGCAGACGATGCGCGGCTTCGACCGCATCGACGTCGCGGCGCTGCTGCCGCAGGTGCGCTGCCCGACGCTGGTGCTGCACAGCCGCCACGACCGGCGTGTGCCTTTCGACGAAGGGCGTTTCCTCGCCGGCGGCCTGCCCGATGCCGAGTTCGTCTCCATCGACAGCGACAACCACCTGCTGCTCGATACCGAACCCGCCTGGCCGCGCTGGCTGGCGCATGTGAACGAGTTCCTGGCCTGCGAGACGGCCACCAGCAACCATGCCCAGGTGCGGCTGCTGCTGACCGAACGCCAGCGCGGCTTGATCGAGCTGATGGCGCAAGGTTTCCGCAACGGGCAGATCGCTGCGGCGCTGGGCTTGTCGGAGCGCACCGTGCGCAACCACGTCAGCGCGATCTTCGACAAGCTCAGCGTCGAGAACCGTAGCCAGGCCATCGTGCGCCTGCGTGAATCGGGTTTCGGTGCCCGCAGCCGCGCAGAAGGCTGAGCCCCAACCCGGCCGTATCTGAGGCTCATGGTGGAGGCTCAGGGTCGGTGACGCTCAGCGCGGGTTCAGCGCGATTCAGCGCGGAAATGGCTCGGTCGAGCGGTCGATCGACAACAGGAACTTCACCACACGCTCGCGGTCGGCCGCGTTGCCCAGCAGGTCGGCGCCGGCCGTGCCGGCTGTGCGGTGCGTCGGGTTGTCCAGCACCTGGCCCAACGACGTGGCCGCACCGTTGTGCAGGAACACCTGCGGGAAGGCATGGATCGACAGCAGCGACGGCGGCACGAAGCCGGCGGCACCGAGCGGCGGCGAGCCGTTGGCGCGCACTTCGTTGAAGAAGGCGGCGTCGAAGCTGCCGACATTGCGCAGCTGGTCGACAACCTGCCCGCCGGTGATGGTGACGTCGGCGCCCGGCGGCGGTGCGAAGCTCAGGCGGCTCGACGTCCACTGCGGGCCGCCATGGCAGCTCTGGCAATTGGCCGCCGCGAACAGCGCCCGGCCCTCCTTCACGTCGGAGTCGGTCGCCTTCAACGGCGAGATCGGCGCCCGGATGCCAAACTGCTGGAAGGCCTTGATGGCGTCCCACGCGCCGACGCCGCGCACCTTCAGCTGGTTGCGCCCGCCGCTGGCCAGCGGCGCGAAGTTGGCCACCGCCGTGTCCTGCGTCACACCGTCGGCCAGCACGATCAGGCCGAGCCCGCCCGAGACGCCGCGGATGTTGAGTTCGAAGTCTTCCTGCTCGTCACGCTCGGCCGACCAGTTCAGCACCCGCATGCTGCTGTGGTCGGCCAGGGTCTTGGCAAAGTCGCCGTGCTGGGGGATGGTGCGCCGCGGCCCCGAGCCGAAGATCCAGGCCACGTTGTCCGATGTGCCGGCGGGGGTGTGGCAACCCGCGCACGAACCCCAGCCCTTGTTCGACATGCGGCCGACGATGGCCGTGCTGCTGCCCGGCGCGGGGTCGAACTCGCCGATCGAGGTGTTGTAGAGCTCGCGGCCGATGTGCACCTTGTCGGCCAGCGTGCCCGGCAGCGGCAGCCGGGCCGAGGGCAGCGTGGCCACCACCGTCTCGGGCACGGTGCCCAGGTCGACCACCGAGACGCTGCGCGAGATGTGGTTGTGCACATAGGCGCGGCGGTCGCCAGAGTCGATGACGATGCCACGCGGGTTCTTGCCGACCTTGATCTGCAGCACACGGCTGGGGTCCAGCGGGTCGGGCAGCACGGTGGCGGCACCGGTGGCCGGGTTGATCGCCAGCTTCACCAGATGGTTGCTGGCAGCGCTGACGACATAACCCTGGTCGGCCGCGTGTTTGAACGCCACCGTCCAGGGCTGGGTGATGAAGAGCTTGTCGGGGTTGCTCTGCTCGGCCACGGCGCGGTGCAGGTTGATGGTCTGGCCCGCATCGGCCACCGTGTTGCGGTTGATCACCGACAGCAAACTCTGCGTGTTGACGTCGAAACGCACCGGCCCGTTCGGCGAAGCGCCGGTGTTGGGCAGGAAGACGAAGTTGCCCTTGATGGCCGCGTTGGCCAGCTGGTTCGGGTACGCGCCGGTGGTGAAGGTGAACGCGGTCCCGGGCGCAATGCGGCCGAGGGCGTCACCCGCGGCCTTGAAGCCGGTGTCGGCGATGGGGTTGACGCGCACGTCGGCCGTCACCGTGTCGCTGCCGGTCGCGATCACCGTCACGTGGCCGGCCTTGGCGTCGTCGGCACCGTCGATCTTGCCGGCGATGGGCAGCGACAGGAACTGCGTCACGTACAGCGTCTCGTCGCTGTCCGATGCATCGCCGTTGTTGCTGACGGCCAGGCCACGGGGCTCGAAGCCGACGCCGGTGATGGTCTTGACCACCGTGTCGGTGGCGGTGTCGATGACCGAGATGGTGTTGGAACGCGCGTTGGCCACGTACAGCTTCTTGCCGTTGGGCGTGAGCACCACCGCGCTGGGCTCGGTGCCTACCACCAGATGCGCCAGAAGCACCGGCTTGCCGTTGCCCAGGCCGGCCTGGATGACCGAGACCGTGCCGCTCACGGTGTTGGCCACGTAGGCCTTGCTGCCATCGGGCAGGAAGGCCACGCTGCTGGGCTCGTTCTGCACCTGCACTTCGGCGAGTTTGCGGTGGCGGTCGCCGCGCAGGTCGAAGAAGCTCACCGTGTTGTTGTCGGCGTTGGCCACGGCGAGAAAGGCGTTGTTGGCGGTCAGCGCCAGGGATTGCGACGACATCGGCCCGACAAAGCGGGCGCTTGTCGAGGCGGCTGCAACGCTGGTCGGTTGGCAGACCGCCCAACCCAGCGCCAGGTGGCAGGCGAGTGCCACGGTGTTCTTCAACATGAGGGAGTCCTTTCGAGGCTGCGCGGCGCGGCCGATGGGCGTTGACGGCGGGCCCATGCTCGGCGTTCGGCGTTGTTCGCGAACGAGCCGTTTGTCCCTGCGCTGGGCTGCGGCAGCGGCTGCCGGCGCGGCATGCGGGACTGGTGTCCCGCAGCGTTCTTAGGCCTTGTTCAGGCCGAGCCCGTTGTCACGCGCGATCACGATGGCCATCGAGCGCGACTCGACCCCGAGGCGGTCGAACAGGATCGAAACCTGGTTGCGCACCGTCTTCTCCGACAGCCCCATCACGGCGGCGATCTGCGTGTTGTCGCGCCCCTGGGCCACCAGTTCGAGCAGTTCACGCAGGCGCGGTGTCAGGCCCGCCAGCGGGCCACCTTCGAGCGTGGCGCCGGCACTCGGCAGGAACTGTTCGATCGCTTCGCGCGCCCGCGCCCAGCCGGGTTCGTCTTCGAGCAGCAGGTGGTTGCGGCTGTCGATGGGCACCAGTGTCGCACCCGGGATCTGCGTCGCCAGCAGCCGCCCTTCTTCGAACGGCACCCGGGCATCGTCGCGGCTGTGCAGCACCAGCGTCGGGCAGCGCACCCGCGGCAACAGCGCGGTGACGTCGATGGTGTTGAACTCGCGCATGAAACGCGCGGCGTTGCTGGGCGAGGTGGAGACCCGCTCGAGTTCGTTGAACCAGGCGTGCTGTTCCTGCGTGCCGCCGGGGATGAACTGGGTTGTGAAGAACTGGCGGAACGACGGGTCAGCGCGGCCCCAGCCGAGTTCGGCCAGGCGGCACATCATCTCGGCCTCTTCGGCCTGCTGGCGCGTGTTGCTGCGCACCAGCCTGCCGCGGGCGTAGCCACCCTGCAGCACCAGATGCGTGACACGCTCGGGGTGGCGCACAGCATAGGCGATGGCGATCGACGCGCCCTGCGAGATGCCGAGCAGCGCAAACCGTTCGATGCCGGTGACGTCGACCACGGCCTCCAGGTCGTGCACCCAGCTCTCGAAGCCTAGCGATTCGACCTGCCAGTCCGACAGGCCGCAGCCCCGCTCGTCATAACGCAGCAACTGGTGGCGCGCAGAGAAGTGCTGCAGCACGTGGCGCCAGACCGGGCTCTCCCAGTCGTATTCCAGGTGCGACAACCAGGTCGCCGCCTTGACGACCGCCGGCCCTTTCCCGCTGGTGGAATAGGCCAGGCGCACCCCATCGTGGCTGCGTAGAAAGCGGATCTTCTGGGTCAGCGCGGACATCGTCGACCAGGCGTTGGGGTGAAGAACATTCTCCCACCCCACTCGCCTTTCGAACACACACCATCGTGCGTTTGCAGGCCCGGTGTCGGGACTGGTGTCCCGGTATCGGCGTTCACAGCGGGTTGCGGCGCGGACCGGTCGGGACCGCAGTCACACGACAAGCGAGGCGGTGGCGGTGGACAGTGGGGTGCCATGGCCCGCCCGCTGGATCGACCTGCCCACGTGATGCGCGCCGCGCGCAGGGACAGCGCCGACGTTTCGCAGCTGCAGCGGGCCTGGTACATCGGCGTCGCGCTGCTGGCGCTGGCCGTGGCGGCCGCCTGCCTGCCCTGGCCCGAACAGGCTGCCGCGCTGTTGCCGATCGCACCGCGGCCTTTGCATGCACGCTGCATCGGCGCCATGTACCTGGCCGCGGCGGTCTGCCTGCTTGTCGGCACCCGGGAGCCCGATGCGGCGGCGCTGCGCATCCCCTTGAGCCTGGTGGCCGGCGGCGCCGCGGCGATGGCGCTGGCGGCCAGCACCGTGAGCCCGCTGCCCTGGCCCTTCCTTCTGCTGCACGCCGCCGTGGCCTGCAGCGCCGCCGCATGGGCCTGGCGCGGGCGGGAACTGCTGGCCCCGGCGGAGCGCCCGGACGCCGGCCTGCTGGCCATGGCCGCCGTGATGGCCGGCGTGGCCGCCGCGCTGGCCTTCGTACCGCAGCAGGCGGCGCCGCTGTGGCCCTGGCCGATGCCGCCGCTGCTGGCGCCGTTCTACGCCGCGCCGCTGTTTGCCTGGGGCCTGGCCACCGTGCAGGTGGCCCGCGAAAGGCGGCGCGGCGCGCGCCGCATCGTGCTCGTCGGCCTGTGCACACTCGGCGCCACGCTGCTGTTCGTTTCGGCGCTGCACCTGCAGGTGTTTCGCGGTGCCGCCTTGTGGCCGTGGTTCGGCGCCGTCGGCGCCGGGCTGGCGCTGGCGGCACAGCGGCTGTTCAGGGGCGTGCGGCCGGCGCTGCGGTGAGGCGCCGGACCGGCCGACATTGACTATCGAATCTCATACCAGGCTCCCCGTCCCGCACCATGCACCCCCAGCTGATTGCGTTGCACCAGGGCCCGGAAGTGCTGCTTCAGAGTGTTGCGGTTGCTGCCGGTCAGTCGAATCGCGTCGGCCATCGTCACGCGGCCATGCTCGCGTGCGAACTCGACGATCTGAAGCGACAGCGCCGGTAGCGTCGCCAGCACCAGCTTCTCACGTTCGATCTTGCGGTTCAGGCGGCTGACCTGTTCGGCCAGCGCTCGCAGGAAGAACAGCAGCCACGGTTGCCAGTTCGGCGCTTCAGTGCGGATCGTGCCTTGGGTTTGGCGCAGGGCCAGGTAGTAGGCCTCCTTGCTCTGCTCGACGACGCTTTCGAGGGAGCTGTAGGGCACGTAGGCATAGCCGGACTGCAACAAGAGCAAGGTGGTGAGCACGCGGCTCAGGCGACCGTTGCCGTCCTGGAACGGGTGGATTTCAAGGAAGACAACCGCCCAAATACCGATCAGCAGCAACGGATGCAGGCGCCCAGCCCTGCGCTCATCGTTGAACCAGGTCACCAGCTCGGTCATGAGGCGGGGTGTGTCGAACGGCGTGGCCGTCTCGAAGACAACGCCGAGCTGCTTGCCGTTCTCGTCGAATGCGACGACGCTGTTGGTCGATGTCTTGTAGCTGCCGCGGTGCCAGGTGTCCTTTTCGCTGTGAATCAGCAGGTCGCGGTGCAACTGCTTGATGTGGTTCTCCGTCAGTGCAATGTCCTGCCATGACGTGAACACCATCTCCATGGCCTTGGCGTAGCCCGCCACCTCCTGCTCATCACGGGTGCTGAACTTCTGGATCTGCAGGTTCGACAGCAATCGCTCAACATCGCGATCGGACAGTCGGCTACCTTCGATGCGGGTGGAAGAGCCGATGCTCTCGATGGTGGCGACGCGCAATAGCGCCGAGAGGCGATCTGGCGCCAGCGTGCCGAGCGCCCGCCAAGCGCCCTTGAATTCATCGATGCCCGCGACGCGCATCAGCATCTCGGGCGTGATTTGCAGGCTGCCGGTTTCGATCATCGCCGCCAATACTACGCCCATTTACACCCATTCCTGGGTGCGCGCTGGGCGCCACGCTGCGGCGCGACTCAGAGTTCGCGCAGTGCGGTGCTCACCGGCAGGCGCGCCGCGCGCACGGCGGGGAACAGGCCGCCGATGAAGCCGATTGCCAGCGCCCATTTCAGCCCGGTCCACAGCAGCCCCGGTGTGACACGCAAGTCGAACGCCAGCTGGCCGACCGAGCCGGCCGCCATCGTCGACGCGTTGTAGCCGTTGAAGAGCAGCCATGCCGCCAGCCCGCCGACGATGCCGCCGATCAGCGCCAGCAGCATCGTCTCCAGCAGCACCGCCACCACCACCGGCAGCCCCGGGAAGCCGATGGCGCGCAGTGTGGCGATCTCGCGCGCCCGTGCCGCGACCGCCGCGAACATCGTGTTCAGTGCACCGAACATCGCGCCGATGGCCATGATCGCGCCGACCGTGATGCCGATGATGCGCAGCACCTTGGTCACACCCTCGGACTGCTTGCTGAAGTAGTCGAGCGTGGTGCTCACGTCGACCTTCAGCTGCGGGTTGGCTTCGAGCGCAGCCTTGAAGCTGCCGAAGGCCTTCGGGTCGGCCAGCCGCACCGTCACAGAAGCGCGGCTGCTGCCGCGGCGGTAGGTGTCGGCGACGACGCTGGCGTCGCCCCAGATCTCGGACTCCATCGCGTCGCCAGACGCGAACACGCCGACGATCTTCCATTGCTGCGTGCCCAGGCGAATCTCGCGGCCCGGCACCAGGCCCGCGAACTGCCGTGCGGCGCCGCGGCCGACGATCAGCTCGCGCAGGCCCGGTTCGAAGCGCCTGCCGTCGACCACTTTCACTTGCGGCCGCACGGCCCAGGCCTGGCTGCTGATGCCGCGCAACTGCACGCTGCCTTCGTCGTCGGCGGCTGCGCCCTTCTTCAGCGGCAGGTTGGCCGCGACGACGAGTTCGCTCGACGCCACCGGCTCGCCCTGGGCGTCACGCGCCACGCCGGCGGCCTGCGTTATCTGCGTCGTGCTGTCGCGGTCCAGCACCGAGGCCACCTCGGCGGCCGAGGCGCCGCGCATCACGATCGCGGTGTCGGTGCCGCCGGTCTTGCGCAGCGTCTCGGCATAACCTTCGGCCATCGCGAGCAGCGCCACCAGCACGCCCACGACGCCGGCGATACCGACGACGATGACCGCCGACGCGCCCAGCCGCTGGCTCAAGGTGCTGATGCCGACACCCGCGACCGAACGCGTCTGGCGGCCACGCCGTGTGAACAGCAACCAGGCTGCGAGCAGCAGCGCCAGCACCACCGCGCCGGGCCAGGGCAGCATGACCCAGGCCGCCAGCACGGCGAACAGGAACACAAACAGCAGCACGTTCATCAGCCAGCGCACGCGGACCTCCTTGTTGCCACCAGGCTTTTAGCGGCCGGCGAGCGCGTCGACGATGTTCAGCCGCATCGCGTTCCAGGCCGGCAGTGCGCCGACCAGCACGCCGATCAGCAGCATCAACCCCAGGCCCAGCAGCCAGCTGTTCGCGCCAACCGACGGCAGGTTCAGCATGCCGCCGCTGCCGGCACTGACGACAGGGATGAGCGCACTGGCCAGCGCCAGGCCGACCACACCGCCCAGCACCAGCAGCAACACCGACTCGGCCAGCACCATCGCCAGCACGCTGCGGCTCGAAAAACCGATCGTCTTCAGCACCGCGATCTCGCTGGTGCGTTCGCGCACCGCCTGCATCATCGTGTTGCCCGACAACAGCAGCAGGGTGAAGAACACGGCGCCCATGATCGAGCCGACGATCAGGCCGATGTCGGCCATCTGCTTCATCCACGACGCGGTCGCGGCCTGCTCGGTCAGGGTGCGGGTTTCGTGGTCGGAGTTGGCCGACAACGCGTCGATCGCCTTGGCCACGCGGTCGGCCTGGTTCACGTCGGCCACGCGTGTGACGTACCAGCCCACCGTGCCCTGGTTGTAGGGTGTGGTGTCGTCGAAGTACTTCCAGTTCAACAGGAAGATCTGGTCGGTGAAGCCGTCGGTCTTCTTGTCGCCTGCGCGCAGGATGCCGACGATGTCGAACTGCCAGTTCTTGCTGCCCTGGCGGTCGGGGAAGATGGTCGACTGCAGCGGCACGCGGTCGCCCACCTTCCAGCCAAAACGCTGCGCCAGTTGGGCACCGACCAGCGCGCCGGTGCGTGTTTCGGCGAAGGCCTTGCGTTCGGCGTCGCTGACCACCACCTCGGAATAGATGTCCAGATAGTTCGGCGCCACCGCGAAGCTGAACACCTGGTTGTGCGGATCCTGGTAGGCGCCGCCGAACCAGTTGGCGTAGGTCACGGCCTTGACGCCGTCGACGCGGGCGATCTGCGCGTGCAGCGACTGCGGCAAGGTCTGGATGAACGACAGCTTGGAACCCGTCTGCAGCCGCGACGCGCCGTTGGCGCTCTGGCCGGCTTGTGCGAACGAAGTGCGCACCGCGTCCAGCAGCCCGAACAGCAGGAAGGCCGCGACGATGGACACCAGCGTCAGCACGGTGCGTGTCTTGCGCCTGAAAAGCGAGGCCCAGACGAGGTGCAGGTACTTCATATCAAGCCACCGCGGGCTCGGCCAGCGTGCCCTTGTCCAGATGCAAGGTGTGGTTCGCGTGCTCGGCCGCCTTCGGGTCGTGCGTGACCATCACGATGGTCTTGCCGTGGTCGCGGTTGAGCGCACGCAGCAGGGCCAGCACGTCTTCGGCCGACTGGCGGTCGAGGTCGCCGGTGGGTTCGTCGCAGACCAGCAGCGCCGGGTCGGAGACGATGGCGCGCGCGATCGAGACCCGCTGCTGCTGGCCGCCGGACAGTTCACCCGGCTTGTGCGCGGCGCGGTCGGCCAGGCCGACCAGCTGCAGCGCGATCGCCGCGCGTTTCCTGCGGTCGCTGGCCGACAACTTGGTCAGCAAGAGCGGCAGTTCGACGTTGCGCTGCGCCGAGAGCATCGGCATCAGGTTGTAGAACTGGAACACGAAGCCCACCTTGGCCGCGCGCCACTTCGCCAGCGCCGCGGCGCCGAGCTGGTCGATGCGCTGGCCGCCGACGCTGATGCTGCCGCCGGACGGCAGGTCCAGGCCGCCGATCAGGTTGAGCAGCGTCGTCTTGCCCGATCCTGAAGGCCCCATCAGCGCGACGAAGTCGCCCTCGGCCACGTCGAGATCGATGTGGTGCAGCACCTCGACCTTCTGCTTGCCGCGTTCGTAGACTTTGGAGAGGTCGCGGATCTCGATCAGCTTGCCCATGTCACTCCTTCAAGCTCACGGCCGCACCATCCTGCAACGACGGCGGCGGCGACAGTACCACGCGCTCGCCTGCTTGCACCGCCGTGGGCAGCAGTTTCATCGTGCCCACATCCTGCGTCGCCGGTGTGACGACACGTTGCGCCGCCTTGCCGTCGAGCACGACGAAGACGACGCTCTGGCCGTTGCGCTGCACCACGGCCTGCGGCGGCACCAGCACGCCTTTGGGCGCCTGCGCGGCCTGCGTGGCCGGTACCACCGGCTTCGCGCTCAGAAAGGAAACCCGCACGCCCATGTCCGGCACCATGCGCGCGTCCTTCTGCTCCAGCGCGACCCGCACCTTCACGGTGGCCTTGCCGCGGTCGGCGGACGGCACGATGGCGATCACGTGCGCCGGCACCTTCCAGTCCGGGTAGGCGTCGAGCACGGCTTCGGCCGGCATGCCGGCCTTCACCTGGCCGATGAACGACTCGTTGACGTCGACACCGACCTCGAGCGACTCCATGTCGACGATGGTGCCGACGCCCGTGCGCGTGAAACCACCGCCGGCCGACAGCGGCGAGACAATCTCGCCGACCTGCGCGGCCTTGGCCGTGACGATGCCGGCAAACGGCGCGCGCACGTAGGTGTAGTCGTAGTTGACCTGGGCCGACGCGTGCTGCGCGCGCGCGGCGTCGGCCTCGCGTCGGCGTGCATCAAGCTGCGCGGCAGAGGTCGCAGCGGCCGTGCGCGCTTGCTCGGCGGCCTGCTTCGAGACCATGCCGCTCGCAACGAGTTCGTCCTGCCGGCGCGAATCGGCCGTGGCCTGCGCCAGCTGCGCCTGCGCGTGGGTCACCTGGGCCAGCGCCGACTGGACGTTGGCCTGCGCCACGTTCAGGCCGGCACGCAACGCGCTGTCTTCGAGGCGCGCGATGACCTGGCCCTTGCGAACCTGGTCGCCCTCCTCGATCAGGACCTGGGTGAGCGTGCCGGTGATCTGCGTCGAGACCGTCGCCTGGCGGCGCGCGGTGATGTAGCCGGTGGCCTGCAGCACGGCGCCGGCCGCGCCACCGGCACCCGGGGCGACGGCTGTTGCGGTCTGCACCACGAGCGCCCGCGCGCTGAGGAACCAGAAGGCGGCGCCGGCCAGCAGCGCCAGGATCACGAGCGCACCGACCGCCGGCCACACCCAGCGCGGCACGCCGCCCTGGTCGTCGCGTTCATCGCCCTGGATGCGCAGCTGGTTCAACAGATTCGCGTCGATTTCGCCATCCTTCCCTCGCCCACCGCGGAGCGCTCGGGGCGCATGCTATCGCTACGCACGCAACATGAGATTGAGCTGATCGACGACCTCGGCCCAGTCGGCGTCGCCGTTGATCTCCTCACGCAGAAACTGCGCCTGCCCGGCGGACCAGAACGGCGCATCCGCCAGGTGCACCGGGTCTGGCAGCGGCCGATGCGATTCAATGAAACGCCCGATGTCGCCTTCGCCGTTCGGCAGGCCCAACTGGCTGAACAGGTCGGTGAGAGTGTGATTTGCAGTGTCCACGTTCAACTCCCGGTAGAGGTAGAGGTACAGGTAGAGGCACGAAGCGATCGCAACCGTACCACCGCCGGGTGCAGCCCGGGCGACAGGTCCCGGCGCAGGCCGGCCAGGCCCGGCGCTCAGACCGGAATCTGCGTCGTTGACATCACCTGCCTGAGCACGACGAACGAGCGTATTTGCCGCACGCCCGGCAGGTACAGCAGCTGTTGTGCGTGAAGCTGGTTGAAGGTGTCGCTGTCACGCGTGCGTACCAGCATGAAATAGTCGAACTCGCCGGTGACGACGTGGCACTCCATGCAGCCCGACACCTTTGCGGCGGCATGCTCGAAGTCGGCGAACGACTCCGGCGTCGAGCGATCGAGCACGACGCCGATCATCACCAGCATGCCGGCGCCGAGCGCACGCGTGTTCAGCAACGCCACGACGCCCGTGATCAAGCCCATCTTCTTGAGGCGGTCGACGCGGCGAAGACATGCCGGCGGACTGAGGTTCACCTTCTCCGCCAGCACCACGTTCGAGATCGACGCATCGCGCTGCAGAAGGCGCAGGATGGCCTTGTCGATGCGGTCGATCTCGGTTTCGGGTGCGGCGGGCGGGGCCGAGACGCTGCGAACTTTTATTGCTCTCATGTTGATTTTCACGAAATTCTTCTGCTCCGCAATGTTATCCATGGCGCCTGAGTTGCGCAGATCGGCTCATCTTTGCAACCATGCTCGAAGACTGGTTTCATAAGATTCAGCTGTCGTCTCACTTCAAGGTCAAGACCCATGAACCTCCAGCGCTTCCCCCGCCATGCCCTGACCTTCGGCCCGACGCCGATCCAGCCTTTGAAGCGCCTGAGCGCCCACCTGGGTGGCGAGGTGGATCTCTACGCCAAGCGCGAAGACTGCAACAGCGCGCTGGCGTTCGGCGGCAACAAGACCCGCAAACTCGAATACCTGATCCCCGAGGCGCTGGCGCAGGGCTGCGACACGCTGGTATCCATCGGCGGCATCCAGTCGAACCAGACGCGCCAGGTGGCCGCCGTGGCCGCGCACCTGGGCCTGAAGTGCGTGCTGGTGCAGGAGAACTGGGTCAACTATTCCGACGCGGTGTACGACCGGGTGGGCAACATCGAGATGTCGCGCATCCTGGGTGCCGACGTGCGCCTGGACGCGGCCGGCTTCGACATCGGCATTCGCCCGAGCTGGGAGCAGGCCATGGAAGACGTTCGCAAAGCCGGTGGCAAGCCCTTCCCGATTCCGGCCGGATGTTCGGAGCATCCGTTGGGCGGCCTGGGGTTCGTGGGCTTTGCCGAAGAGGTGCGTGCGCAAGAGGCCGAACTGGGCTTCAAGTTCGACTACATCGTGGTGTGCTCGGTCACCGGCAGCACGCAGGCCGGCATGATCGTGGGCTTCGCGGCCGATGGCCGGGCCGATCGCGTCATCGGCATCGATGCCTCGGCCAAACCGGAGCAGACCCGGGCGCAGATCCTGCGCATTGCCCAGAACACGGCCAGGCTGGTCGACCTGGGGCGTGAGATCACCGAGAAAGACGTCGTGCTGGACACCCGCTTCGGTGGCCCGGAATACGGCCTGCCCAATGAAGGCACGATGACGGCGATCCGCCTGTGCGCGCGCCAGGAAGCCATGCTCACCGACCCGGTGTACGAGGGCAAGTCGGCGGACGGCATGATCCAGATGGTGCGCAACGGCGAGTTCCCCGCCGGCTCCAAGGTGTTGTACGCCCATCTCGGCGGCGTTCCCGCGCTCAACGCCTACAGCTTCCTGTTCCGCAACGGCTGACGGCTGCCGACCGCGGGAAATTCACTTCGCGCGCAGCTTCCTGTCGTGTTGCCGGCGGGCGGCGCTGCTGACCTCACCCTCACGCCTCCGGCACGTCATCCAATTGCCTGAGGACAGGGGTCTCGTGAAGGGTCAGGATACGGTCGAGCACTTTCCACGGCCTCGCTGAGCGCGAGCGTCGTCTCAGCGTGCTCGCCCAACCGCTCGCGAGAGGAAGGTGCCGCCAGTGAGCAAGATCGCCGTCGTCGTGGTGCATGGCGTGGCTGACCAGGAGCCAGGAACCACGCGCGACCAGGTCGCGTCGTTGCTGGTGGCGAACTCGCCCAAGGATGTCGACTACGAAGTCACCACTGCCACAGAGGTGTCGATCATCACCCGGCCCCTTCGCGGCGGCAGCTCCGATGGCGACGACCCGGGGATAGCCGAAACGCTGCGCATTTGCCGTGAGTGCGAAAAAGGCGAAGCGGCCCTGCGCGAAGACGATCGCGTGTACTCGACCCGCGTCCTCACGTTGAATCGAAAGGCCAAGGTCGCGGTCGAGGGCATTGAAGCGAACGCCGAGTTCGACATGGTCGAGATGTACTGGGCAGACCAGAGTCGTTTGGCCAACTCGGGCTCTCGGATCCTCTCCGAACTGTTCACCCTGGTGTTCCGGCTTTCCCGGCTGGGCCAGGACACCGTTTCCAGCGTTCATCCAAGAGGTGTCGACCCGCGCGGGCGTCCTGCAGAGTCGGCGCAGGCCGGATCGGCTGAAGCTGGGTATGCGGCGTCGGCGTCGGCAGGGCCGCAACGGAACGCCGAAACGAAGGCCACCGCCTCGACGGCCAAGGCGCCGTCGGGGCCACGCTCACGGTGGCGCTGGGCCGAGCTGAAGAGATCCTTGTTCCTGCGGACGCGCTGGGCCCCTTTTGCAGGGTGCCAGCGGCTGATGGACAGGCTCGTCCACTGGATGGCGCTGCTGGTGCTGTCGTTCGCCCTGATGGTGATCCTGATGTGCGGCCTGGCCATCGTCGGGTCGTGGGAGGTGCAGTCCGTCCAGACCGCGACGCTCGTCGTCTGCGCGTCGCTCGCCGCCCTCACGGTTCTCGCGGCGCTGTATCAGCTGTCCGGTGACGGCGGCGTGGTGCGATTCGCTCCCGTAGGCGGTGCGGTTGCATACATCGCTTTGCTGGGATGGGTCGGCAGGTTCCTCGGGCCCGCGCCCGGATTGGGAACGTCCTGGTTCGCGGCGCCGGAGCTGGTCGTGTTCACATTGTTCGTCACGATCGCGTGTGGTCTTCACATCGCGATTCTTCGCGCAGCGCATCAACGCCTCGGTGTCAGCCGGCCGCTCGGCCTTGTCCTCTGGGTCGTGACGCTGGTCGTGCTGGTGTTCACGGCGGCCTGGGACGAGACCGCTCACACCGCATTCGGCTTGGCCTTGGGGAGCGCATGGCTCGAAGCCTTGCCACTGACCGACGCCATTCGGGACGCGTACCTCCTTCCCCAGCCTGCCGGCGCGGAGACGGGGTTTGCGCATCTCGTGGCGGCGACCATCCGGGCCAGCGAGGTGATGCTCCTGGTGATCAAGCTGAGCTGGATCGTCGTCGGCGTGCTGTTGCTGGTCTGGTTTGGCCTGTCGGTCTACGCCTGCTTTGCTTCCAGCGGGAAGTACATCCGCCAGGGGTCGATCTCGACCGGCCGGCTCGGCCTGGGTCTGTCCATGGTTGCGCTCTTGCTGCTGTCGATGCTGCTGTGGGCGGCGCTGTCGGAGGGCGTGCGCCTGGCGGCGAAGGGTGTCGACTACCGCCCGGTGTACTTCAACGCGCCGTCTACCGAGAGTGCGGTCGCCGACGCCGCGTGGGTGGAGCTCGCGACCGCCTTGCTGGACAGGGCCCCAGTCTCGCCGAAAGCGGCTTCCGCAGCGATCGGCAAGGCGTCCGAGGCCGTGGCTGAAGCCACGCGTTGCCGTGACTCCCAGAAAACCACTGCGGGCGAACCGGCCACCGGCGGACGAGACGGGCTGGCCGAGCGCGTGACATCCATCGACGCGGCGTGTTTCATGGTCGACAGGTACGTGAACAGCACCGCGTTCTTCTCGCCCATCGCAACGTGGATGCTGCTGCTGTTGCTGTTCTTCGTCGTGATGTTCGCGCCGAGCGTCCTGGCGGAGTTCGGCGTGCGCTTGGGATCCCCGTATCAGCATGGGAAATGGCTGACGTACTGCTTCCGCTGGTTCGATGCGGTCGTCGGCGTCCTGGTGGGTGCCGCGGCAGTGGGCGCGCTCGCGGTGGTCGTCACCTACTTGGGTCTCGTCGACTGGGCCCTGGCGCAGATACCGCGGGAGTGGGCGCAGACGATCATCGAGTTCTTCGACAACCTGAAGGCGGTTTCCAAGGAGCTGTTGCGCCACGTGGTGATCAGCGCCGCCGGCGCCGGCACCGTGTTCATCGTCTTCGGCGGGTTTCTCTCGAAATACTTGCCGGGGCTTCGCGCGCCATTGGACGTCGCGCTCGACGTCGACAACTATTTCAGGACGTGGCCTCGGGGGAAGGCGCCTCGCGCGATGATCATGAGCCGGTTTGACGCGTTGCTGGACTGGCTCGACACGCGGTACGACGAGGTCGTCATCGTCGCGCACAGCCAGGGCACCGTCATCACAGCGGATTTGCTCCGACTTCGCGAACGAAGGAAACCGACGAACTCGAAAGGGCCTCGGAAGGAGGTGCATCTGGCAACCTTCGGCAGCCCGCTTCGTCAGTTGTATGCCGCCAGGTTCCCCCAGTTCTACCAGTGGGTTCTCAGGGCGAAGGGTGGCATCGGAGGGCCGGACCTCGAAGGGTTGGGTGTCGCCCGCTGGGTCAACTGCTTCTGCAGTGGGGACTACGTCGGACGCTGGCTCTGGAGCAACGAGAGCAAGACGGCATCGGGCACGACAGGCGGCGTCATCCGGCACCCCGCCAACGACGTGCCGCATGAACTGATCGCGATCAGCCTTGCGGCACCACCTCTTCGGCCGTACGAACACGTCGACTTCGAACAGGTGGACTGGCAGCGCATCCTGAAGCACCCCCGGGTCGAATGCTGCCTAGGATATGGAGCCCACACCAGGTACTTCGATCTCGGCCAGACCCGGTCGGCGCGGATGATCGACAACGTGATCGTCGGCGCGCTGGCCGCACAGTGGCAAAGACGAAACGGCTGCGGGAGCGCCTGACTTCACCCGGCAACTCACTCCATCGTGTCGAGACCGCCGTAGAACGTCAGCGGCGGCGCCCACGATTGCGAGTCCACGCAACCACCTGCTCGGCGCGATTTCGAAACCCGACGTCGTGCCTCGCGGCTTATATACAGCCAGAACCGTGGTCGCCGCCGCTGGCACGGACGAACCGATCGAATCGTCAGGTCGGAGTCGGCGCAGGGTGATGGTGCTCATGGCAGGCCTGGACTCGCCCCGGCTGACCCCTCGATGGGGTCTGGGGACGATGCCGCCATTGAAACGGTTCGGACCTCAAGACGGCACAAAGACTTTGGCGTCGGGCGCAAAGAGTTCCATCAAGAACCTTGGCCTGCCCATGAGCACGAACGCCCGACTGACAGGCGCCGTTCACGTCGGGCGGCGCCTGCCAAGTTGGCGCAACGCAATTCGGATCCCGATGGCCACGACGCTGAGTTTGAGAAAGGCCCACAGTCCGACGGCGACCTGAAACGGGCGTGCGTCGGACTTTCGTGGCATGGAGTGTTCACCCCTTGGCGCCGATCAAGCCCGGCACTCGCTGCCCTGCGAGCGCCTGCCGTGCGTTCGGGCTTGTCTGAGCAACAAGGCAGCTTCTGCTGGATGCCTGGCAGGCCAGTTGAGGTGGCACGTTGGGCTCCCTGCAGCGGCAGCCACCCGATCAAGCGCCCTCCGGAACCGCCTTTGGCGGGCCGATCTCCGAATCTCAGTGCTGTTCACAGCAAGCTGATGCAGCTGAGCGAACAAGCGGCCTACGGCGGTGCGCAAACCGTCGAGCGACTGCCTGAGGAAGGACCTGCTGGCGTTGGCGTTCATGCTTCCCTTCACGCACCAGACCGGACGTACCGGCACAACGACATTGAATGCCATGGCGCATAAGGATGGTGCAAAGACATTGCCCGAAGCCGTCAAGATTCCATGGGGGACCGCATTCGGGGGGCCGTCGCCAAATTGGCCTATAAACGGCCAAGTACAACCTGTGGGTAAGAAGATGAATTCAAACGAAACCCGCCAGGGACTGGGCCTGCTCACGCTGGGTGCGCTGGGCGTCGTCTACGGCGACATCGGCACCAGTCCGCTGTACACGATGAAGGAGGTCTTCAATCCTGCGCACGGCGTGCCGCTGGATGCAACCAACATCGTCGGCGCGGTGTCGGTGATCTTCTGGGCACTGATGGTCGTGGTGACGCTCAAGTACGTCGTCCTCATCCTGCGCGCCGACAACCGGGGAGAAGGCGGCATCATGGCGCTGACGGCCCTGGCCGCAGCCGGCACACCGGCGCGCCGCACGCTCCTCTTGCTGACCGGCGTGCTCGGTGCCGCGCTCTTCTACGGCGACAGCGTCATCACCCCGGCGATCTCGGTACTAGGCGCCGTCGAAGGGCTGGAGTCGATCACACCCGCCTTCAAGCCCTTCGTCGTGCCGATCTCGGTGGCCATCATCGTCGCGCTGTTCATGGCGCAGCGGTTCGGCACCGGCGCGGTCGGCAAGCTGTTCGGTCCCATCATCACGGTCTGGTTCGTCGTGCTCGGCGTGATGGGTGCGCTGCAAGTGGTCCAGCAACCGGCCATCCTCGCGTCGCTCAATCCGCTGGAGGCGATTGCGTTCCTGCAGGCGCGCGGCTGGCACCTGTTCCTCATCATGGGGTCGATCGTGCTGGCCCTCACAGGCGCCGAAGCCCTGTATGCCGACATGGGCCATTTCGGTGCCCGGCCCATCCGCATCGCCTGGACTGGCCTGGTGCTGCCGTCGCTGGCGCTCAACTACATGGGCCAGGGCGCGCTGCTGATCAGCGACCCGGCGGCGCTGGAGAGTCCGTTCTACCGGCTCTTTCCGCAGGCGCTCTTGATCCCCGCGGTGTTGCTGGCCACAGCTGCCTCGGTGATCGCCTCGCAGGCCACGATCTCGGGCGCCTACTCGATGACCAAGCAGGCGATCCAGCTCGGCCTGCTGCCGCGCATGCGCATCCTCAACACCTCGGAGCAGGAGGTCGGCCAGATCTACGTGCCGCTCGTGAACTGGGTCGTGATGGCCGCGGTGGTGCTGGCGACGATGGGTTTCGGCAGTTCATCGGCGCTGGCGTCGGCCTACGGCATCGCCGTCACGGTCACGATGTTCATCACGACGGTGCTGACCTTCTTCGTCGTGCACCATGTCTGGAAATACTCGCTGGCACTCGCGGTCGCCGCGACGGCGATCTTCCTGATGGTCGACGCCGTGCTGGTGGTGTCGTGCTCGCTGAAGATCCTGCAGGGCGGCTGGTTCCCGCTGGTGATGGGCGCGGCCATCTTCGCGGTCATGGCGACCTGGAAGCGGGGCCGAGAGTTGCTGATCGAGCACATCCGCAGCGACGACCCGGAACTGCTGCCCTTCATCACCTCACTGGCCGAGGACGAGACCGCGCATCGCGCGGCGCGCACCGCGGTGTACGCGGTGGCCAACCCAGGCACCGTGCCGCAGGCGCTGATGCACAACATCAAGCACTACCAGGCGCTGCACGAGCAGAACCTGATCATGACCGTGAAGTTCGAGGAAGTGCCCAAGGTGCCGCAGGCCGAGCGCGTGCAGGTCACGCCGCTGGTCAAGGGCTTCTGGCGCGTGCAGGTGAACTATGGCTTCATGGACGAGCCCGACATCCCGAAGGCGCTGGAGTTATGCGCCCAGAAGGGCTTGCCGATCGACCAAGGGGCCATCTCCTACTTCCTCAGCCGCGAGATCGTGGTGCCGACCCGCGGTGCCGGGATGGCTCATTGGCGCGAAGCCCTCTTCGCGACGATGTCCCGCAACGCGGGCAGCGTGGCCGACTTCTTCCGGCTGCCACACAACTGCGTGGTCGAGCTCGGCACCCGGGTGCAAATCTGAGCGGCCTGGCCGGTCCGGCCTGCAGGCCGGATCGACAGGATGTCGCTGTTCCCGCGGGCTTCGACAGCGGGCCGCTCACTGCCAGCCGAAGCGGCGGGTGTAGTAGCCCTTCATCAGCTGCGCGAGGATCATGTAGCCGACCAGGAATCAGCACCAGGATCGGGAAATAGGCGAGCGGCGTCGCCGCGCGATGCCATGCGACATCGCCAACTTGGCCACGGATGCGCCGGGCTCCGCGCACTCGGCCAGCACCTGTGCCTTCACCTCTGCGCTATAGCTGCGCCGCGTGTCCTTCTTCTCGCTTGTCATCGTGTCCGCCTACGAATAGATGGACACGATCCTTGCCGGCCCGACGGCTGCCTTCAAGATGACTTGGCCGGACGGATACCCATCGTCGCGCCTCCTGGCGCCGCACGGGAAGCAGGACGAGGCCCGATTGGTCACCCACTACTCGCCCGATTGGTCACCCAATCTTGTTGCAATTGGGTGGCACGCCACGACACCAGAAGACACTCGCCAACCGAAAATCTCTTGTGCGACAGCCGTTTGCGTGTGGCGGATGAGACGGGGTGAGACCCCCTGAAATGTCACAACAAGACGATATCGTACTGCTCCGGATTCATCGTCGGCTCCGCGCTCAGCGAGATCGGTTTGCCGATGAATTCGCTCAACCCCGCGATGTGCACACTCTCTTCGTCGAGCAGCATCTCCACCACGGTGGCGCTGGCGACGACGCGGAATTCGCGTGGGTTGAACTGGCGGGCTTCGCGCAGGATCTCGCGCAGGATGTCGTAGCAGACGCTGCGCGCCGTTTTCACCTGGCCACGCCCCTGGCAGGTAGGGCAGGGTTCACACAGCATGTGCGCCAGGCTTTCGCGCGTGCGCTTGCGTGTCATCTCCACCAGGCCCAGCTGCGTGAAGCCGCTCACTGTCGTGCGGGTGCGGTCACGCGCGAGCTGCTTGCGCAGTTCGGCCAGCACTTGCTGCTGGTGGTCTTCACGCGCCATGTCGATGAAGTCGGCGATGATGATGCCGCCCAGGTTGCGCAGCCGCAGCTGCCGCGCGATGGCGCCGGCGGCTTCGAGGTTGGTCTTGAAGATCGTGTCTTCGAAGTTGCGCGCGCCGACGAAGCCGCCGGTGTTGACGTCCACCGTCGTCAGCGCCTCGGTCTGGTCGACGATGAGGTAGCCACCGCTCTTCAGGTCGACCCGCCGCGCAAGCGCACGTGCGATCTCTTCTTCGATGCCGAACAGGTCGAGGATCGGCCGTTCGCCGCGGTACAGGTCGAGCTTGGCCACCGCGCCTGGCATGTAGGTGTCGCCGAAGGTGCGCAGCAGCTCGAACTGCAGCTGCGAATCGATGCGGATGGTCTGTGTGGCCTCGGTCGTCAGGTCGCGCAGCACCCGCTCGGCCAGGCTCAGGTCCTGGTGCAGCAAGGTGCCTGCCGGTTTGCTCTGCGCACGCTCGCGGATGCGTGCCCAGGTCTTGCGCAGGTAGGCGATGTCGTCGGCGAGTTCGGTGTCGCTGGCCTCTTCGGCGTTGGTGCGCAGGATGAAGCCGCCGCCGCCTTCTTTCCCATTCTGGCCGGTCAGCACCTGCATGCGCTCCCGCAGCTGCTCGCGCAGCTCGGGGCTGCCGATCTTCTGGCTGATGCCGATGTGGTTGTCGTGCGGCAGGAACACCAGCATGCGGCCGGCGATGCTGACCTGGGTGGACAGGCGCGCCCCCTTGGTGCCGATCGCATCTTTGATGACCTGCACCGTCAGCGTCTGGCCTTCGAAGACCTGGCGTTCGATGGGCGGCAGCGGCGCGTCGTTGCGTGTCGCCGGGTGGCCGTGCAGGTCGGCCACGTGCAGGAAGGCCGCGCGTTCGAGGCCGATGTCGACGAAGGCGCTCTGCATGCCCGGCAGCACACGTGCCACCTTGCCGAGGTAGACGTTGCCGACAAGGCCCCGCTCCAGCGTGCGTTCGATGTGCAGTTCCTGCACCGCACCGTTTTCGACGATGGCCACCCGCGTTTCCTGCGGGGCCCAGTTGATGAGGATGTCCTGGTTGGCCAAGTGCGATACAGCGTTGGTGTTGTCGTCGTCAGGTGCTGGTCTGCACACGGGCCCGGGCCAGCAGCTCCCGCGTCTCGAACAGGGGCAAACCCATGATACCGGTGTAGCTGCCTTCGATGCGTTCGATCCAGGCCGAGATCGGCCCCTGGATGGCATAGGCACCGGCTTTGCCAAAGGGTTCGCCACCGGCGATGTAGCGGTCTATCGTGCGTTCGGACAGCGCCGCAAAACGCACGCGCGACGTGCTCAGCGCCAGCAGCGACTGCGGGCCGTGGCTCACCGCCACTGCCGTGTGCACCTGGTGCCAGCGGCCCGACAGCAGGCGCAGCGTGGCCGCGGCATCGGCGGCGTCGCGCGGTTTGCCGAGGATGCGTTTGCCGGCGGCCACCGTCGTGTCGGCGGTGAGGATCGGCGCCTCGGGCAGGCCCCGCGCGGCCAGCCGCGTGCGCGCCGCCAGCAGCTTGGCCAGCGTGACGCGGCGCACGTAGTCCATGGGCGGCTCGTCGGGCCGTTCGGTTTCCAGCCGCTCGGCGTTTTCGCGCAGCGCCGGCAGCAGCGGCCGGTGCTGGATGCCCAGCTGTTCCAGCAGTTGGGCACGGCGCGGGCTTTGTGAAGCGAGGTAGATGTAGCTGTGCATCACTCGCGATGGTAGGGGTGGCCGCTGGCCAGGCTCCAGGCGCGGTACAGCGCCTCGGCCAGCAGCACACGCGCAAACGCGTGCGGCAGGGTCAGGTCCGACAGGCGCAGCGTTTCGTCGGCCGTGGCCTTGAGCGCAGGGTCCAGGCCGTCGGGGCCGCCGACCAGCAGCGCCACGTCGCGGCCGTCGCCGCGCCAGAACTGCAGCCGCTCGGCCAGTGCGGCACTGGTGTGGCGTGTGCCGTGTTCGTCCAGCACGACACGGCGCGCGCCCTTCGCGAATGACGACAAGGCGGCTTCGAAACGCTGCGCTTCGGCCGCCATGCATTGCGCCGCCGTCTTGCCGCCGCTGCGGGGTTCGGCCTTCAGCGCCTTCAGCTCCAGCCGCATCTCGGGCGGGAAACGTTTGGCGAAGTCGTCCCAGGCTGCGTCGGCCCAGGCCGGCTGGCGCTGGCCCACCGCCACCACCAGCAGCTTCATACGTTCAACGGGCGCGAGAGGCGGTCTTCTTGGCTGCGACCTTGCGCGCCGGCGTCTTCTTCGCTGCCACGCGCTTGAAGGCCGCTGCCGGATGGGCTGCGCGCTTGGCAGCCACTTTCTTCGCCGGCAGCTTCTTCGCCGGCTTGCGCGGCTCTGCCGCGGCGGCGTGGCCCTTGCGCGCGGCATTCGATCGGCCCAGCGGCGGCGCCGGCTCGCTGGCTTTCACCAGGCCGGTCTTGGCCTCGCCCATCTTCATGCGCACGGCCTTCGCACCCCAGATCTCTTCGAGGTGGTAGTAGTCACGGATGGCCGGCTGCATGATGTGCGCCACCGCGGCGCCGCAGTCGACGATGATCCATTCACCGTTGTCTTCACCCTCGGTCGACAGCACATCCATGCCACGCGACTTGACGCTTTCGCGCACGCTGGAGGCCAGGGCCTTGGTCTGCCGGTTGCTCGTGCCCGACGCGATGATCACGCGTTCGAACATCGAGCTGAGGTGTTCGGTGTTGAAGACAGCGATGTTCTGCGCCTTCACGTCTTCCAGGCCATCGACGATGGCCCGCTGCAGTTTGCGAATGTCCATTCAGCTCCTGATGGCTGCTCGGTAGAGCGCGTGGTGGTCAATATAGCCCGCCACCGCGGCGGGCACCAGTTTCGAGATGTCGCGCCCTTCTGCGGCGCGACGGCGGATGTCGGTCGACGAGATGTCCAGCATCGCCAGCGGCACGCTGCGGTGCGGAAAACGCAGCACGTCAGCGTGCACCGCCGGTGCGACGCCGGGGCGGTTGGCCACCGCCAGGGTCACGCGCGAGAGCAGTTCCTGCCAGCCGTTCCAGGTGTGCAGGCCGGCGTACTGGTCCTGCCCGATCAGCAGCACCCATTCGTTGCCCGGCAGCGCCAGTTGCAGTTCACGCACGGTGTCGAGCGTGAAGCTCGGGCCGCTGCGTCGGGTTTCGATGCGGTCGAGCACGAAGCGCGGTTCACCAACGATGGCTAGCCGCACCATGGCTTCGCGGTGCGTGGTGGCGGTGACGGGGTGCTCTTTCTGCCAGGGCTGGCCGGCCGGCACCCAGCGCACTTCGTCCAGCCGCAGTTCATCCAGCGCAGAGCGTGCCAAGGCGACATGCGCGTTGTGCACAGGATCGAAGGTGCCTCCGAAGAGGCCCACGCGCTTCACTCGTTGAGCCAGTCCCGTGGACGCAGAAAATCGGTGTACAGCCTGGCTTCGGCGCTGCCGGCTTCGGGCTGCCAGTCGTAGCGCCACTTCACGAGTGGCGGCATCGACATCAGGATGCTTTCGGTGCGGCCGCCGCTTTGCAGGCCGAACAGCGTGCCGCGGTCCCAGACGAGATTGAACTCGACATAACGGCCACGGCGGTAGGCCTGGAAGTCGCGCTCGCGTTCGCCGTAAGCCGCTCCGCGGCGTCGCTGCACGATGGGCAGGTAGGCGGGCACGAAGGCGTCGCCGACGGCGCGGATCATCGTGAAACCGTTGTCGAAACTGCCTTCGCTGAAGTCGTCGAAGAAGATGCCGCCGATGCCACGTGGCTCGTTGCGGTGCTTCAGGAAAAAGTACTCGTCGCACCAGGTCTTGAAGCGCGGGTACTTGTCGGCGCCGAAGGGCGCCAGCGCGTCGGCACAGGTTTTGTGGAAGTGGCGTGCGTCGTCTTCGACGCCGTAGTACGGCGTCAGATCCATGCCGCCGCCGAACCAGACTACCGGGTCTTTGCCTTCGGGCAGCGCAGCGAACATGCGCACGTTCATGTGCACCGTTGGCACATGCGGGTTGCGCGGGTGCATCACCAGCGAGACTCCCATCGCTTCGAACGGTGCGCCGGCAAGCTCGGGCCGGTGCTGGGTTGCCGAGGGCGGCAGCGTCTTGCCCTTCACATGACTGAAGTTGCAGCCGCCGCGTTCGAGCAGGTTGCCTTCTTCGACCAGTTGCGAGAGGCCATCACCTTCGAGCCGGCCACCGGGCTCGCGGGTCCAGCCGTCGCTGGTGAAGGACTTGCCGTCTTCGGCCTCGAAGGTGGCGACGATCTGGCTTTGCAGGCCAAGCAGATAGGCACGGACCGCCGCGGTGTCGACAAGCATGGCTCTCAGTGTTTGATGGCGCGGTGGCCGATGTCGTTGCGCCACTGCGCGCCGTCGAAATGGATGCCGCGCACGGCGTCGAGCGCGCGTGTCTGCGCCAGCCGCACCGATTCGCCCAAGGCGGTGACGCACAGCACACGCCCGCCGCTGGTGACGGGCTGGCCATCTTTCAGCACGCTGCCGGCATGGAAGACCTGCAGGTCGTCGCCGCTGCCCGGCAGCACGGTGATGGGGTCGCCGCTGCGTGGTGTGCCCGGGTAGCCGGCGGCGGCCATCACGACGCCGAGCGCCACACGCCGGTCCCATTGCAGTTCGGCCTGGTCGAGCGTGCCGTCGGTGGCGTGCATCAGCACTTCGAAGAGGTCGCTCTTCAGGCGCATCAGGATGACCTCGGCCTCGGGGTCGCCGAGCCGGCAGTTGAATTCCACCGTGCGCGGCTGGCCCTGGGCGTCGATCATCAGGCCGGCATAGAGGAACCCGGTGAAAGGCGCGCCGTCCTTGGCCATGCCGGCGAGGGTGGGGTGGATGATCTCGTGCATCACCTTGGCATGCACGTTGGGCGTGACCACCGGCGCCGGCGAGTACGCGCCCATGCCACCGGTGTTGGGGCCGAGGTCGCCGTCGAAGATGCGTTTGTGGTCCTGGCTCGTGGCCAGCGGCAACACGTGGCTGCCGTCGCAGAGCACGATGAAGCTGGCCTCTTCGCCTTCCATGAACTCTTCGATCACGACGCGGCCGCCCGGCACCGCAAGCATGGAGTCGATCGCCGCATGGGCTTCGTCCAGCGTCGTCGCCACGACCACACCCTTGCCGGCGGCCAGGCCGTCGGCTTTCACGACGATGGGCGCGCCGTGTTTGTCAACATGCAGGTGCGCCGCGGCGGCGTCGGTGAAACTGGCATACAGCGCGGTCGGGATGCCGTGGCGCTGCATGAATTCCTTCGCGAAGGCCTTCGAGCTTTCAAGCTGCGCCGCGGCCTGGGTCGGGCCGAAGATGCGCAGGCCGCGGGCGCGGAAGATGTCCACCACGCCGGCGGCCAGCGGCGCTTCGGGGCCCACAACGGTGAGGGCGATCTTCTCGGCGACGACAAAGTCGGCCAGTGCCGCAGGGTCGGTCAAAGGCACGTTGCGCAGGTGCGGGTCGAGCCCGGTGCCGGCATTGCCTGGCGCCACGAAGACCATCTGTACACGTTCACCCTGGGCCAGCTTCCAGGCCAGCGCATGTTCACGGCCGCCGCTGCCGATGACGAGAACTTTCATTCGCTGATCTGTGCGTTGTGGAAGACATCCTGCACGTCGTCGAGATCCTCAATGACGTCGAGCAGTTTCTGCATCCGGGTGGCTTCTTCGCCGGTCAGTTCGATGGTGTTCTCGGCCCGCATCGTCACTTCGGCGACCTCGGGCTTGAGGCCGGCGGCTTCGAGCGCGGCCTTCACGGTTTCGTACAGCGGCGGCGCACACAGCACCTCGATGGCGCCGTCGTCGTCGGTGACCACATCGTCGGCGCCGGCTTCCAGTGCCACTTCCATCACCTTGTCTTCATTCGTGCCGGGGGCAAAAACGAACTGGCCGCAATGTTTGAACTGGAACGCCACCGAACCTTCGGTGCCCATGTTGCCGCCGTATTTGCTGAAGGCGTGGCGCACCTCGGCCACCGTGCGCACGCGGTTGTCGGTCATGCAGTCGACGATGATCGCGGCGCCGCCGATGCCGTAGCCTTCATAGCGGATTTCCTCGTAGCTGACACCTTCGAGGTTGCCGGTGGCCTTGTCGATGTTGCGCTTGACGGTGTCGACAGGCAGGTTCACTGCCTTCGCCTTTTCAATGGCCAGCCGCAGCCGCGGATTGGCCGAAACGTCGCCGCCGCCCAAGCGGGCCGCCACCATGATCTCGCGGATCACGCGGGTCCAGGCTTTGCCGCGTTTTTCGTCCTGGCGGCCTTTGCGGTGCTGGATGTTGGCCCATTTGGAATGTCCGGCCATGGTCGAGAGAACTCCTGCGTCGAAGGGCGAGAGTTTAAGGGGGCGCCGCTCGCGACGCGGGCGCCCGTTGGCCGGCGCGCAACGCCGCTGCAAATAAAGGGGGACGGTGTCGGTGACGCGGGACACCGGTCCCGAGGGCCGGTACGGGCGCGGCAACCTCAGGGCAGCAGTGGGGACAAGCGCCCCGCGACAGCGCGGCCGGCGGCCGGAACACTGGCAGCAGCTTCCATGACTGCCGACAGGACCCCGCATGCACCCCCTTCCCGCTCACGCCCACGCCCGTGCCCGCGCCCCCACTCGCAAGGCCTGCCGATGAGCACGCTGGCCAACTGGCCCGGCGCCATCGCCGTGCCCGGCGCACTTGCACTGGCGCCCGCCGCGTCGCTGGAAAACGACTACGCCTTCATCACCGACCCCGCCCGGCGTGCGCTGGCGCTGCATGCCTTCACGCCCCATGGCGCCGACAGCGCGCCGGCGCTGACCCGGCCGCGGCGCGCGGCACAGCGTGAAGACATCGTGTTCTACGATTTCCCGTCGTCGCCGTTCTGCATCAAGGTGCGGGCGATGCTGTTGTGGAAAGGCCTGGCCTTCGACGCGGTGGACGCGCTGCAGCCGCGCCACTGGCTGGCGCTGCAGCGCCACGGCTCGGGCAAGGTGCCGGCGCTGACGATAGCCGGGCGCTTCGTCTTCGATTCGACCGACATCGCCGCGGCCCTCGACCAGTTGGTCCCCGAACAGCCGTTGCTGCCGACGATCAGCCGCGCCCATGCCTTGTGCCACGCCATCGAGGAATGGGCCGACGAATCGCTCTACTTCGTCGGCCTGCACTACCTGTGGCGGGACCCGCGCAGCCGCGGCCAGGCCGCCGCGTTGTTCGGCCGCGGCCTGCTCGGGCGCGGCGCGTACGCCTGGTACCGCTGGCGCGTCGCCCGCCAGGTGCGGGCCCAGGGCACGGGCCGCAAGACCACGGCGCACATCGAGCTCGACCTACACCGCCACCTCAACCATGCCGACGCGCTGGTCACCGACTGGCCCTTCCTGCTCGGCCACCAGCCGCGGCTGTGCGACTTTGCGCTGTTCGGCCAGCTCGTTTTCTTGCTGCGCGCCGACGCCAGCCGGCCGCTGCTGGAGCGGCGGCCGAAGCTGCTGGCCTATGTCGAACGCATGCGGGCGCTGGGCCGGTGATGAACACCTTGCCCGCCGACCCCGCCGACCCCGATGCCGCCAGCGACCGCCTCGTGCTGTGGCTGGCCGCCACGGCCGCCGGCGACCGCGCCGCCTTCCGTGCGCTCTACGACGCCACCAGCGCCAGCCTGCTCGGCATCGCCTTCGACGTGCTGGGCGACCGCGACCGCGCCGAAGACGTGCTGCAGGACGCCTACGTGAAGATCTGGCACCACGCGGGGCGTTTCGACCCCGCCATCGCGCGGCCGATGACGTGGCTGATGCGCATCGTGCGCAACCGCGCCATCGATGTCTGGCGCTCGCGCCAGAGCGAACGGGCGCTCATGCAACCCTGGGATGACCTGCTCGCCGCCACCGTGATCGACACGGCGGCGCGGCCCGACCAGGCCCTGCAGCAAGGCCAGGCGCGGCGTGCGCTGGCCCAGGCGCTGCCCGCCCTGTCGCCGGCCCTGCGCGATGCGGTGACGCTGACGCTGCAGGCCGGGCTGTCACCGCAGGACGTGGCGCAGCGCTGCAGCGTCACGCCCGAGCGTGCCCGTGCCCGCCTGCGCAACGCGGCCCGGGTGTTGCAACGGCAGCTGGCGCCGGCCTGACGCTAGACTCCGGCGCGATGTTGTCGCTGGAGTGAAGCCGCCATGTCCGACCCGATCCTCGTCGCCCAGCATGGCGACATCAGCTGCCATCTGCTGCCGGCACTGGCCAACCGCCACGGCCTCATCACCGGCGCCACCGGCACCGGCAAGACGATCACGCTGCAGACCCTGGCCGAGAACCTGAGCCGACTCGGCGTGCCGGTTTTCATGGCCGACGTGAAGGGCGACCTCACCGGCATCTCGCAGGCCGGCAGCATCGGGCCGAAGCTGGCCGCCGTGCTGAAGGAACGCGGCCTGCCCGAACCCGTGCCGCTGGCCTGCCCGGCGACGCTGTGGGACGTGTTCGGTGCCAGCGGCCACCCGGTGCGCGCCACCGTCTCCGACATGGGGCCGCTGTTGCTGGCGCGCATGCTGGCGCTGAACGACACCCAGGCCGGCGTGCTGAACCTGGTGTTCAAGATCGCCGACGACAACGGCTTGCTGCTGCTGGACATGAGAGACCTGCGCGCGATGCTGCAGCACGTGGGCGACAACGCCAGCCAGTTCACCACCGAATACGGCAACGTCAGCAGCGCCAGCATCGGCGCCATCCAGCGCGGGCTGCTGCAGATCGAGGAACAGGGCGGCGACAAGTTCTTCGGCGAGCCGATGCTGAACATCAGCGACTTCATGCAGACGGTCGACGGCCAGGGCGTGATCAACATCCTGGCAGCCGACCAGCTGATGAACGCGCCGCGGCTGTACGCGACCTTCCTGCTCTGGATGCTGAGCGAGCTGTTCGAGACCCTGCCCGAGGTCGGCGACCTCGACAAACCCAAGCTCGTGTTTTTCTTCGACGAAGCCCACCTGCTGTTCAAGGACGCGCCGGCGGCGCTGGTCGAACGCATCGAACTCGTCGTGCGGCTGGTGCGCAGCAAGGGTGTCGGCGTCTACTTCGTCACCCAGAACCCGCTCGACGTGCCCGATGCCGTGCTCGGCCAGCTCGGCAACCGGGTCCAGCATGCGCTGCGCGCCTTCAGCCCGCGCGACCAGAAGGCGGTGAAGTCGGCGGCCGAGACGATGCGCCAGAACCCCAAACTCGGCGACATGGCGGCGGCGATCACCGAGCTCGCGGTCGGCGAGGCGCTGGTGAGTTTTCTCGACGAGAAGGGCCGACCCAGCGTCACCGAACGGGTGTTCGTGCTGCCGCCAGGCAGCCGCATCGGGCCGATCACGCCCGAACAGCGCCAGGCGCTGCTGCGTGATTCGCTGGTGGCAGGCGCCTACGAAAAGGCGGTGGACCGTGAATCGGCCTACGAAAAGCTGAAGGGGCGTGTGGTGGCCTCGGGCTCGGCGCCGGCGCCTGTCGGATCCGGCAGCGCCGCACCGGCCCCTGCGGACGCCGGCGGCGGCCTGCTCGGCGGCCTGAAGGACGTGCTCTTCGGCAGCACCGGCCCACGCGGCGGCCACCGGCCCGGCCTGGCCGAAGCGGCGGCATCGTCGGCGGTGCGGAGCATCGGCTCGGCCGTTGGCCGCGAGATCATTCGCGGCGTTCTGGGCTCGCTTCTGGGCGGGTCAGGCGGGTCGCGCCGGCGCTGAAGTCGGGCCGCTGCAGCACCCGCGCCGCGCTGCGCAGCGACGGCAGCAGCCGGTTCGCGAAGTAGCTGTTCTGCGTGTCGGGTTCGAGCGCTGCCACCACCAGGTTGGCCAGCGGCTGGTCGAGCCCGATGTAGAAGCTGCCGGCGGGTGCGGCGAGCGTCGTGGCCTCGGTCGCCACCGTCACCTGCACGATGGTCTGGCTGTCGGCGATGCGGCCACGCACGTCGCCCCGTTCGGCCTCGCCGCGTGCGGTTTCGCGCCACGTCTCGGCCCGCAGGTCCAGCGCCGCCGGCAGCTGCTGCACGGCAACACCCAGCGCACGCAGCCGCGCCACCGGGTCGGCGGCATCGGCAGCGAGCCAGTAGCCACAGGGCCGAGGCCGCATCACCAGCGGCCGCAGCGCGAGCGACGAGTTCCATTGCACGGCCACGGCCTTGTCGGCGCCGGTCTCGGGGTCGAGCATCAGCAGTTCACGCTGCAGCGGGGTCTGCGTGGCCAGCACCGTGACCTGGCCTTCGCAGGCCGCGGCGCCGACCTGCTGCGCCAGCGTCTGGCGCAGCGCCAGCAGCGCCACGGCGTTGTCGGCCGCGCTCTGCAGCAGGCTGCGCACGGCCACCACATGGCTGTGCACACGGCGTCCGGCATGCAGCCGGCCGATGCCGACGCCGCGGCTTTCGAGCAGCACGCTGACGGCGTTTTTCAGGCCCTGCACGTTGCGTGCGGTGTCGGGCTGCACGCCGCCCATCGACAGCCGCAGGTCGCCCGGCGTCGTCGGGTTGGTGTAGTACCACTCGTGGCTCAGGCGTTCGCGGTCGAGCGCCTGGCGCAACGGCACGAAGAACATCGTCTCGCTGGCCTGGGTCAGCGCCGGCGGCAGGTTGGCCGTCATCGCGTACTGCAGCAGCATGTCGTAGCGCTGTATGGCGCCGAACTTTTCCAGGTAGCGGCCGACGACCGTGTGCTCGTGCGCGTCGACCACCAGTTGCGGCGCAAATTCGCGCACCAGCGCGGCCTGCGCCGCGGCCTCGGGCGTGCGCAGCAGCAGGTGGTCGCGGTTGATGTCGTTGCCGTTCACCGAGACGCGCTGGCCGAACTCGGCACCGTCGGGGTTGGCACGCGGCAGCACCAGCACGTCGATGCGGTCGAGCAGCGGCGCCAGCGAGCCGCCGGCGAGTTCACGCGCCACCACCAGCAGCGCTTCGCTGCCGGCCGGTTCGTCGCCATGCTGCTGGCCGACCAGCAGCACCACCGGGCGGCCGGGGCCGCGCGAAAAGTGCAAGGCCTCGATCGGCGTGCCGCGCTGCGACAGGCCCGGTGCGAGCCGGCGCACACCCGGCGTGCGCGCCAGTGCCGCGACAAAGGCCGCGAGCTCGTCGTTGCTGGTGAAAGTGCTGCGCCCGGGCTGCAGGCCCGGTGTCTCGTAACGCTGCGCCGGCGCCGGGAAACGCGCCGCGACGGCGTCGTTGTAGGGCGGACCGGGTTGCGCCGACACCGGCAGCAGGGTGGTCAGCAAGGTCACCTGAAAGGTCAGGCAGAACAGGGTCTTCATGGCCGGCATCTTGCCCCAGCCCCACAATGGCGTGATGTACAAAGTGTTGCGGCGCCTGGGCCTGCTGCTCCTCGTGCTCGCTGCGCTGGTGCTACTGGCCGGCCGGCTGGGTGCCTTGTCGGGCCGCATGCCGACCGACCTGGGGGTGACGAAGGGCCGCCTGAAGGCGCCCTCGGACACGCCGAACAGCGTCAGCAGCCAGGCCGGCCTGTGGCCCGGCCATGCGCAGCGCGACCGCGCACGCATCGACCCGCTGCTGGTGCGTGCCGACCGCGGCGACGCGATGCTGCGGCTGCAGGCCGTGGTAGCCGCGATGCCGGGGGCCAAGGTGGTGACCGTCACGCCGGACTACCTGTACGCACAGTTCACGACGCCTGTGCTGCAGTTTGTCGACGATGTCGAGTTCTTGCGTGACGCCCCAGCCGGCGTGATCCACATGCGTTCGGCCTCGCGCCTGGGTTACGGCGACCAGGGCGTGAACCGCGCACGCATCGAAGCGGTCCGCGCGCGCTGGGGTGGCTGAGCCCGGACACAAGGCGCGGAAGCGGCTTGTGCCTGGCGAAGGCCCAAGGGCGATACAAGCCCTTGGGCTGAGCGCCTGCAGCCGCGTCTGGCGCCGGCATGGTGTGGCTTGGCGACACCCGGCGCCACGTGGTCGCAAAACGCTGGTGCGCCACCGCGGCGCCATGACAATGCACCCCGATGACTGCTGCCGCCGCCCCCGCAACACCGACAGGCAACGCGCTGGGCGCCGCCCTGGCGCGCACACGCCGCCGTGCTTCACGCACGCTGCTGTTCATGGTGGTGTTGTGCACGGCCATCGGCATGCTGCTGAACGCCATCGACGGCCACGGCCTGGGCCTGAAGATCGTCTACTCGTTTTCGATCGGCATGTTGTGCTGGGGCCTCACGGAAAGCGGCCGCCTGGTGCAGGCGGCCATCACCGACCGCGTGCGCGCCTACCGCGGGCTGCCGCCCTCGCCTTCGGGCTTCGACACCGGCTGGCGCGGCGTCGTGCCGGCATCGCTGCTGGCGATGCTGCTGGGCCCGCCGCTGGGCATGAGCCTGGGCGACCTGCTCACCGGCCACACCACCCCCAGCCTGCTGCTGTGGGATTCGGCCAACACGCGCATCACGATGGCGATGACGGTGATCGGCTCGCTGGCCTCGATCTTCGTGCTGAGCACGCTGGAGCGCCTGTCCAGCGCCCGCGCACAGGCCGAGATCGCACAGCGCCAAGCCACCGAAAGCCAGCTGCGCCTGCTGCAAAGCCAGCTCGAACCGCACATGCTGTTCAACACGCTGGCCAACCTGCGGGTGCTGATCGGGCTGGACCCGCAGCGCGCGCAGGCCATGCTCGACCGCATGATCGCCTTTCTGCGTTCGACGCTGGAAGCCTCGCGTGTCGACCGCCACCCGCTGGCCGCCGAGTTCGAACGCATCTCGGACTATCTGGCGCTGATGGCCGTGCGCATGGGCCCGCGGCTGCAGGTGCAGCTCGATCTGCCCGAGTCACTGCGCACGGTGCCGGTGCCGCCGCTGCTGTTGCAGCCGCTGGTGGAAAACGCCATCCACCATGGGCTGGAACCGAAGATCGACGGCGGCCGCATCGAGGTGCGCGCGCGGCGCGACGGCGACGTGCTGCTGCTGGAGGTGCGCGACACCGGGCTCGGGCTGGGTGTTCTTGGCGAGGCCGTGTCTTCGGGCACGGGCTTCGGCACGACGCAGGTGCGGGAACGCCTGTCCACCCTGTACGGTGCACGCGGCACGCTGTCGCTGGCGGCGGCCGAAGGCGGCGGCGTGCTGGCCAGCGTGCGCCTGCCTCTGCACTGAGAATCCCGCCATGACCCTTGCCCGCTGCCTCATCGCCGAAGACGAACCGCTGCTCGCCGCCGGCCTGCGTGCCGAGTTGGCGAAGCTGTGGCCGCAGCTCGATGTCGTCGCGATGGTCGGCGACGGCCACAAAGCGGTCGAACAGGCGTTGCAACTGCGCCCCAACCTCTGTTTTCTCGACATCCGCATGCCCGGCCAGACCGGCCTGGAAGCCGCGCAGGCATTGGCCGAAGACTGGCCGGACGCCGTGCCCTTCCCGCTGCTGGTCTTCGTCACCGCCTACGACCAGTACGCGTTGCAGGCCTTCGAGGCGCAGGCAGTGGACTACCTCGTCAAGCCGGTCGACACACCGCGCCTGGCCGCCTGCGTGGCCCGCCTGCAGGCGCGGCTGGTCGACCGTGCACCGCCGGCCGACGCGCTGCAGCAGACGATGACGCAGCTGCGCGCCTTGCTCGGAGCCAGCGGCGGCAGCGCGGCGCCGGCAGCACCGCGGCTGGACGTGATCCAGGCCCAGGTCGGCAACCTGGTGCACCTGGTGCCGGTGGACGAGGTCATCTACTTCGAAGCCGCCGACAAGTACCTGCGTGTCATCACCGCCGAACGTGAACACCTGATCCGGCTGGCGCTGAAAGACCTGCTGCCGCAGCTCGACCCGCAGCGTTTCTGGCAGGTGCACCGCGGCACCGTGGTGCAGGCCCGCTGCATCGCCAGCGCGCGGCGCGACGAATCGGGCAAGGTCTTCCTCAGCCTGCGCGGCCGCCCCGAGACGCTGACGGCGAGCCGCCTCTACGCCCACCTGTTCCGGGGCATGTAGGGGCGGCGGGCCCGGGCCGGCCCCGGCCTACAATTCGCCTTTCACGGCACGCAGGTCAGGTGCCATCTGGAGGGAGTTCCGTGTCAGTGCCGTTATCCGTTTCCGCAGCCGCCGAGCCCTCGGACCTGCCCACGCTGGAGCGTGAGCTGGCCGAGCTGTTCGTGCAGGCGCTGAACCTCGAAACCCCGGCGGCCGCGATCGACCCCACCAGCTCGTTGTTCGGCGACGGCCTGGGCCTGGATTCGATCGACATCCTGGAAGTGGCGCTGGAGGTGTCGCACCGTTACGGCTTCCAGCTGCGTTCCGACGACGAGAACAACCACCAGATCTTCCAGTCGCTGCGCACGCTGGCAGCCCACGTGGCGCAACACCGCACAAAGTAGGCATCCATGCCGAGCTGGCGCATCGTGGCAGCCGCGGCGGCCCTGACGGGTTATGCCCTGCTGTCGTACGCGCTGATGGCCCACGCCCCCGACCAGCCGTGGTCGGTGGCCGCGCTGTTCGGGCCGCTGCTGCTGGCGCTGGCGCTGGGCGGCTGGGTGCGGCGCCACGTGCCGACGCTGGTGGCCTGCGCCGCGCTGACACTGCTGCTGGTGGCGCTGGTGCTGCGCGGCGGCGGCGTCGACGTCAACCGGCTCTATGTGCTGCAGCATGCCGCCATCCACGCCAGCCTGGCCTGGACCTTCGCGATGACGCTGCGCCCCGGCAGCACACCGCTGATCACGCTGATGGCCGAACGCATCCACGACGTGTTCACGCCCGAGATGCGCACCTACACAGGCTGGCTGACACGCATCTGGGCGCTGTTCTTCGTCGCGATGATCGTGGTCTCGCTGGCGATCTACGCGTTCGCACCCTGGCCCTGGTGGTCGTTCTTCTGCAACGTGCTGACGCCGGGTGCATCGGTAGCGTTTTTCGTCGGTGAATACCTCGTGCGCTACCGCCGTCACCCGGAATTCGAACGTGCCACGCTGGCGCAGGCGGTGAAGGCCTACCGCGCCGCCGCCCGTCACACCACCGATCGCGCCACCAGCCCATGACCGCTGCCCTGCCCCTGCTGGCCCCGCGCGACCTGGCCGCGCCGCTGGCCTGGCGCCACGGCGTGCCGGTCAGCGCCGCGCAGTTCCTCGGCGAAGCCGCGCTGCTGGCCAGCAGCCTGCCGGCACGGGGCCGGCCCATCAACCTGTGCCAGGACCGCTACCGCTTCGCGCTCGGCCTGGCAGCGGCGCTGCTGCGTGGCCAGACCAGCCTGATGCCGCCGAACGCGCTGCCCGAGACCCTGTCTTCGCTGCAGGGCGGCGGCACGCCAGCCTACGCGCTGGTCGACGATGCCACGCTCGATGTCGGCGGCCTGCCCAGCCTGTTCGTCGAGCCGCCGCTGGCCGCTGCGCCGGCGACCGGCGTGCCGCTGATTGCCGCCGACCTGGAAGCCGTGTGCCTGCTGACCAGCGGCTCCACCGGCCCGCCGCAGCCGCATGCCAAACGCTGGGGCGCGCTGGTCGCCAACATCGCGGCCGAGGCCGAGCGCCTGGCCGAGCTGACCGGCCGCAGCTCGCTGCACGGCCTGAACGTGCTGGCCACGGTGCCGGCGCAGCACAGCTACGGCTTCGAGTCGACGGTGCTGCTGGCGCTGCTGGGCGGCGCCACGTTCGACGCCGGCCGGCCTTTCTATCCGGCCGACATCGCCGATGCGCTGGCCGCGGTGCCGGCGCCACGCGCGCTGGTGACGACGCCGTTCCACCTGAAGACGCTGCTGCTCGCCGGCATCGCCCTGCCGCCGGTGGACCTGGTGCTCTCGGCCACCGCGCCGCTGTCGCCACAGCTGGCGGCGCAGGCCGAACAGGTCTTCGACGGCCGCCTGGTGGAAATCTACGGCTGCACCGAAGCCGGCCAGGTGGCGGCACGCCGCACCACGGCCGGCGAAACCTGGGCCACGCTGGGCGCTTTACGCCTGTGGCGCGAAGACGATGCCGCTGGTGAACGTTTTCTGGTGCAAGGCGGCCATGTGCTGGTGCCGACGCCGCTGGCCGACGTGCTGGAACTGCAGGACGAACACCACTTTCGCCTGCTCGGCCGCGCCAACGACCTGATCCACGTGGCCGGCAAACGCAGTTCGCTGGCGCACCTGAACTTCCACCTCAACCGCATCCCGGGCATAGCCGACGGCGCCTTCTGGATGCCAGCGGAACACGCCGACGGCATCACGCGGCCGGTGGTCTTTGTCGTCGCGCCGACGCTGTCGGCGAAGCAGGTGATCACCGCCCTGCGCGAACACCTCGAAGCCGCCTTCGTGCCGCGGCGTGTGCTGCACGTGCCGTCGCTGCCGCGTGAAGCCACCGGCAAGCTCACCGCCCAGGCCCTGGCCCGTTTTGCCCGTGATGCGTTGAATGACGGTGACAGCTTCGAGATTCCTGCCGACCACCCTGCCTTTGCCGGCCACTTCCCCGGCCAGCCGGTGCTGCCCGGCGTGGTGCTGCTGACGCTGGTGATGCGTGCGCTCGAACACCAGCCGGCGCTGCGCCAGCGCCTGGGCGCGACGCCGCAGATCGCGCAGGCGAAGTTCCTCAGCCCGGTGGGCCCGGGTTCGCAGGTGCAGGTGCACTTGCATGAGCAGGGCAGCGGCGTCGCATTCGAAGTGCGGCGCGGTGACGTCGTGGTGGCACGCGGCCAGCTCGGCAGCGGGAGCGCCCCGTGAGCGCCACCGCCCCGAAGCAGGACTGGACGGCGTCGCGCGAGCGCAGCAACCTGCTGGCGCTGCGCACCATCGCCTGGATCGCCACCCACCTGGGGCGGCCGGTGGCGCGCCTGGTGCTGCACCCGATTTCGCTGTACTTCCTGCTCTTTGCGCCGGTCGCACGCAAGCAGTCGCGGCGGTACTTGGCGCGTGCGCTGGGCCGGCCGGCGACGGTGCTCGACCTCTACCGCCACATGCACGCCTTCGCCTCGGTGGCGCTGGACCGCATCTGGTTCGCCTGCGGCCGCCTGGAGCTGTTCGACATCAGCATGAGCGGCAGCGCACTCGTCGACAGCACGCTCGCGGAAGGCCGCGGCGGTTTCCTGCTCGGTGCCCACATTGGCAGCTTCGAGGCCTTGCACGCGGTGGGCACCAGCCACCCCGGGCTGCGGGTGGCGATGGTGATGTACCCCGACAACGCCCGCATGATCCACAGCGTGCTGCAGGCGCTGGCACCCGACTTCGAGCTCAGCATCATCCCGATCGGCCAGCGCGGCTCGGCCTTGGCCATTCGCGACTGGATCGACGGCGGCGGCCTCGCCGGCCTGCTGGGCGACCGTTTTGTGCCCAGCGACGCGGTGCACGGCAGCAGCCTGCGGCAGGTCTTCTTCGGCGTGCCCGCGCAGTTCACCGACGGGCCGATGCGGCTGGCGATGATGCTGCGCCGCCATGTCATTTTCATGGTCGGCCTGTACCACGGCGGCAACCGCTACGAGGTGCGTTTCGAATCGCTGGCCGACTTCCGCCAGCCACCCGCCGACCCGGCCGAACGCGAACGGCTGGTGCAGGCCGCCGTGGCCGACTATGTCCTGCGCCTGGAAGCGCTGTGCCGCGAGGCACCTTACAACTGGTTCAACTTCTATGACTATTGGCAAGAAGACATTGGGCAAGAAGACAGCGCCGCTTGACCGACTGCGGCGCATGGGCCTGGCGCTGCTGCTGGGCCTGGCGACAGCGCCCGCGTGGGCCGCCTTCGACCTGCCGGCGCTGATGGCCCTGCTGGCCCAGCGCAAGAGCGGCGAAGCGCGTTTCACCGAAGAACGCACGGTGAACTCGCTCGACACCACGCTGCGCGCCAGCGGCCGCCTCACGTTCACTGCGCCGGACAAGTTCGCCCGCTACACCGAAGAGCCGCGCGCCGAGTCGATGGAAGTGCAGGGCAACAGCGTCGTGCTCAAGCGCGGCACACGCACGCGGCAGATGGTGCTGGACGCGATACCCGAACTGGCGGCGCTGGCCGACGCGATGCGCGGCACGCTGAGCGGCGACGCGCAGGCCTTGCAGAAACACTTCAAGGTCGAGGTCTCGGGCGGACCGGCGAAGTGGGTGCTGTCGCTGACCCCGCTCGACAGCCGCCTGGCGCGCAACGTACAGCAGCTCGAGATCGCCGGCTCGGTTGCCGACGTGCGCAGCATCGACCTGCGGCTGGCCGGCGGCGACCGTTCCCTCATGCTGGTCGAACCGCTGAAATGAAACGGGCTGCACAAGTTTCGGCAATCGGCCCATTGCTGACATTCGTTCGAAGCGTCGTTGCGGGCCAAGGCCGCTGGGTACCGGGCTCCGCTCATGTCCCCCGGCCCGGCTTGCTGGGCAAGCCGGGCCTCCTCCTTTACTTCGCTGCGCCCGGTACCCAGCGTCCTCGGCCTGCCACCCGCTTGGCATGCCTGCCAGTGGCACGCCACCAGTGGTGCCTGAGCGGGCGATTGGGGTGCCCTGTGGAGCGAAGTAAAGGAGGAGGCCCGGCTTACGCAGCAAGCCGGGCCGGGGGACATGAGCGCAACAGGGCACCCCAAGCGCACGCGATCGCCACAGACCAACCGACTGCAAAGGGCCGACAGCGGCCGTCCGACGCAGCGGGACGTTTCATGCGTCGTGGGTCGCGCGAAGCGCGGTGGAGCAACTGAAATGAGCGACACCGGCGCGCTGAGCCCGCGGCACCGCGCCACCGTGCTGCTGCTGTGGCTGGCAGCGCTGCTGCTGGCCGCGTGGCAGATCACACGCACCCCTTTTACCGCCGACCTCTCGGCCTTCCTGCCCGCAACCACCGACGCGCAGCAGCGGGTGCTGATCGACCAGATCAAGAGCGGCGCACCGGCACGCACGCTCTTCATCGGCATCGAAGGCGGCAGCGCCGAAGCGCGTGTCGCGGCGTCGCGGACCTTGGCCAAAGCGATGCGCGACAGCGGCCTGTTCGAACAGGTGAGCAACGGCGACAACGACGCCTGGGCCGACATCGGCACCTGGCTGTTCGAGCGCCGCTACCTGCTGAGCCCGGCGGTCACGCCGGAACGTTTCAGCGCCGCCGGCCTGCGCGACGCCATCGACGACACACTCTCGCTGCTGGGCACGCCGGCCGGCAATGCCGTCAAGCCGCTGCTCGAGCGCGACCCCACCGGCGAGGTGCAGCGCATCGCCGAGACCATGATCCCGGTGAGCGCGCCGCGCAGCGACGACGGTGTCTGGGTGGCACGCGAAACTGGCAAAACAGGCGCCCGTGCGTTGCTGCTCGCCAGCACCAAGGCCGAAGGTGCCGACCTCGACGCGCAGCAGGCGACACTGGTGTCGATGCGCAATGCGTTCGCTCCGCTGCAGGCAGCAACACCTGGCCTGACGCTGCAAGTGAGCGGCGCCCCGGTCTTTGCAGTCGACAGCCGGGCGCAGATCGAGAAAGAAGTGCAATGGCTGGCCATCGCCGGCACCGTGCTGATGAGCGCACTGCTGCTGCTGGCCTTTGCCTCGCCGGCGGCGCTGGTGGTGGCGATGCTGCCCGTGGCCACCGGCGTGCTGGCGGGCATCTGCACGGTGAGCCTGGTGTTCGGCAACGTGCATGGCGTGACGCTGGGTTTCGGCTCCACCCTCATCGGCGAGGCGGTCGACTACGCCATCTACTACCTGATCCAGGCCCGCGGCCAGCAAGGCCCGGGCTGGCGCGCCTGGCTGGCGGGCGGCTGGCCGACGGTGCGGCTGGGGCTGCTGACGTCGGTGTGCGGTTTTGCAGCGCTGCTGTTCTCGGGCTTCCCGGGGTTGGCGCAGCTGGGTGTGTTCTCGATCGCCGGGCTGGTGGGCGCGGCGCTGGCCACGCGCTTCGTGCTGCCGGTGCTGATGCCCGACGGCGCGCGTGGTGTCGGCCTGCGCCGCCAGATGGGCCGCGTCGCGCGTGCCGCGGTGGCCGTGCTGCCGCGCACGCGCTGGGTCTGGCTGGCGCTGGGTGTGGCCTCGGTGCTGCTGGTGTGGCAGCGCAGCGACCTCTGGAAGGCCGAACTCTCGTCGCTGAGCCCGGTGTCGAAACAAGCGCTGGCGCTGGATGCCAGCCTGCGCGCCGACATCACCGCAGGCGCCGATGGCGGTGCGCTGGTCGTCGTGCAGGGCGCCGACGCCGAGACCGTGCTGCTGCGCGCCGAAGCCGCGGCCGAGCGGCTGGAACACCTGGTCGAGCAGCGTGTCATCGCCGGCTTCAACAGCGTCTCGCGTTTCCTGCCCAGTGTGCAGACACAGCAGCGGCGGCTGGCCGCGCTGCCCGACGAGGCGACGCTGCGCACGGCGCTGCAGCAGGCCACCGCAGGCGGGCCGCTGAAGGCCGCACGGCTGGAGCCCTTCATCGCCGCGGTAGCGCAGGCCCGCACGCGCCAGCCCGACACGCCGGAGACCGCCAAACGCTCTGCGATCGCGCCGCTGCTCGGGGCGCTGATGCTGCAGCGCGCCGACGGCAGCTGGTCGGCACTGCTGCCGCTGCAACCGGTGGGCGATAGCGTCGACCTCGCCAAGGTGAGCGCCGCGCTGCAAGGCCTGCCGCAGACGCAGCTGCTCGACATCGGCGGCGAACTCGGCCGCATGTACGAACGTTATCTCGGCGAAGCGCGCACACAGGCGCTGCTGGGCGGCCTGGCCGTGCTGGGGCTGGTGGCGCTGGCGCTGCGCAACCCACGGCGTGTGCTGGCCGTGTGCCAGCCGCTGCTGCTGGCCGTGCTGCTGACGCTGGGCGGGCTGGCGCTGCTGCATGTGCCGCTGGGCATCCTGCACCTGGTGGGGCTGCTGCTGGTGGTGGCGCTGGGCTCGAACTACGCGCTGTTTTTCGACCTGCTGCGTGATGACAACCGCACCAGCGACGACACACTCGCCTCGCTGCTGCTGGCCAACGTGACGACGGTGCTGTCGTTCGGGCTGATCGCGATGTCGCAGATCCCGGCGCTGTCGGCGATCGGACGTGTCGTCGCACCGGGTGCGCTGCTGGCGCTGCTGCTGGCGGCGGCTTTTGCGCCACGGCCCACGGAAGAGCGGCAAGGAACGCAGCTGTGACAGAATTTTGCATGCCGAAAGAAGCCGCTGCCCGCTGGCCCTGGCCACCGCTGCTGCGTGCCAGTGTCGGCCTGCATGCCGCTGCCGGCGGGGCGGCGCTGTTGATCCCCGGCGCCGGGCCCTGGGCGCTGGCGGCGGTGGTGCTGAACCACCTGGGGCTCACCGCCGCCGGGCTGTGGCCGAAGAGCCGTTTGCTCGGCCCCAACGTCACCCGCCTGCCGGCCGCGGCCGCAGCGCGAAGTGAAGTGGCGCTGACCATCGACGACGGCCCCGACCCCGAAGTGACCCCGGCCGTGCTCGACCTGCTCGACGCACACGGCGGCGCCAAGGCCACCTTCTTCTGCATCGCCGAACGGGCGCGCCGGCATCCGGCGCTGCTGCGCGAGATCGTCGCCCGCGGCCACAGCGTGCAGAACCACAGCGACAGCCACACGCACACCTTCTCGGTCAGCGGTCCGCGGGCACTGGCGCGCGAGATCGGCGCCGCACAGGAACTGCTGGCCGAACTGGCCGGCGTGCGCCCGCATTGTTTCCGCGCCCCGGCTGGGCTGCGCAACCCGCTGCTCGACCCGGTACTGTTCCGCCACGGCCTGCACCTCGTCAGCTGGACCCGCCGCGGCTTCGACACCCGAGACGGCGACCCGCAGCGGGTGCTGGCGCGGCTGACGCACCAGCTCGCGGCCGGCGACATCCTGCTGCTGCACGACGGCCACGCGCGCCGCGCTGCCAGCGGCCGCGCCGTGCTGCTGGACGTGCTGCCGCCGCTGCTGGCGCGCTTCGAGGCCGCGGGGCTGAAGGCCGTCACGCTGCAGGCGGCGCTGCCGCCGCGCATCACGACATGAGTCCCGCGGCACAGCGCCCTTTCGCGGCGCCCCGAAACGACGCCGGCAGCGACAGCGTCTGGCGCGAAGTGCATGCACGGGCCTGCGCTCCCTACCGTGCCACCAGCACCTTCGACTGGTACTTCGCACGCGGCAAGCTCGGCCACGACCCGGTGTTCCGCAGCCTGCTTGAAAGCGGCGATCTGCGCGGCGCCCGTGTCGTCGACATCGGCTGCGGCCGCGGCCTGCTCGCCAGCCTGCTGCAGAGCTGCAGCGATATGCACCGCACCGGGCGCTGGCCCGCGGCCTGGCACGAAGCGCCGGCGGTCAGCGCCTACACCGGCATCGACCTGATGCAGCGCGACCTGCGCAGCGCCGAACGTGCGCTCGGCAGCCTGGCGCTGGCGCCGCGCTTCGTCTGCGGCGACATGCGCAGCACAGCGCTGCCGGCCTGCGAGCTGGTGGTGCTGCTCGACGTGCTGCACTACGTCGACCATGCCGCGCAGCTCGGTGTGCTGGCGCAGGTGCGCAGCGCGCTGCAGCCGCAGGGCCGGCTGCTGCTGCGTGTCGGCGACAGCAGCCAGCGCCGCGCCTTCGGCTTCAGCCATTGGGTGGACACGGCCGTGACGCTGCTGCGCCGCCGCAGCGCACCACCGCGCTCGGGCCGCAGCATCGCCGAATGGACAGCGCTGCTGCACGGCCTGGGCTTCGGCGTGCGCAGCGTGCCGATGAGCGCGGGCACGCCGTTCGCCAACGTGCTGCTGGTGGCCGACCTGCGATGAGACCACCAGGCCCGTTGGCCATCACCCAGCACACGCTGGTCAGCGCGCTTGGCCAAGGCCGCGACGCCACCTTCGATGCGATGCAGGCCGGCCGCACCGGCCTGGCGCCGCGTGGCTTCGAGACGGCCGACATCGGGGCCTGGCTGGGGGTGGTCGACGGCATCGACACCCTCGACTGGCGCGCCGACCTCGCGGCCTTCGACTGCCGCAACAACCGCCTGGCCGAGCTGGCGCTGCGCGCCGACGGCTTCGGCGACGCGGTGCGCCGGGCCGCGCAGCGCTGGGGGGCACACCGCGTCGGCGTGTTCCTGGGCACCAGCACCGCGGGCATCCTGCAGACCGAACTCGCCTACCGCCGGCGCGACGCCACCACCGGCGCGTTGCCGGCGGACCTGCACTACGGCGAGACGCATAACACGTATTCGGTGTCGCGCTACGTGCGCGCGGCGCTCGGGCTCGGCGGGCCGGCGCACGTGGTGTCGACGGCCTGTTCGTCCAGCGCCAAGGTCTACGCCACCGCGGAACGCATGATCCGCCTCGGCCTCGTCGATGCCGCGGTGGTCGGCGGTGTCGACAGCCTGTGCCTGACCACGCTCTACGGCTTCAAGGCACTGGAACTCACGGCGACGGAGATCTGCCGCCCCTGGGACGCACAGCGTGCCGGCCTGTCGCTCGGCGAGGCCGCGGCCTTGGCGCTGGTTGAACGCGGCAGCCCGGCGCCGATGGGCTGGTTGCTCGGCGCCGGCGAAAGCAGCGACGGCCACCACATGAGCAGCCCGCACCCCGAAGGCGCGGGCGCGGCGCTGGCGATGCGCGCGGCCCTCGCCCAGGCCGGCCTGCAACCGCAGCAGGTGGACTATCTGAACCTGCACGGCACCGGCACACCCGGCAACGACGCTGCCGAAGACCGCGCCGTCGGCGCCGTGTTCGGCCCCAGTCTGCCTTGCAGCAGCACCAAGGGCTTCACCGGCCACACGCTGGGTGCGGCGGGTGGCGTCGAAGCCTCGATCGCCTTGCTGGCGCTGCAGCACGGGCTGGCGCCGGCGGGGCTGAACCTGCAGACACAAGACCCGGCGCTGCACGCCCACATCCTGCGTGAACCGCTGCGCAAGACGCTGTCGGTCGTGGCGAGCAATTCGTTCGGTTTCGGCGGCAGCAATGCCTGCCTGGTGTTCGGAGCGGCACGATGAATTCGTTGTCGGTCGACATCCTCGGCATCGGCCTGCTCGGCCCCGGCCTGGCCGACTGGGCGAGCGCCGCGCCGCTGCTGCGCGAACCGGCGCTGTGGCAGGCGGGCGCGACGGTGGTGCCGCCACCGCAGCGGCTGCCGGCCACCGAACGCCGGCGCGCCGGCGCCGTGGTGAAGGCGTCCATCGTCGTGGCCGACCAGGCCATCGCCGCCGCCGGCCTGGACCCGGCAGCGCTGGCCACCGTCTTCACCTCGTCCACCGGCGAGCCGGCCAACTGCCATGCGCTGTGCGAAGCGCTGGCCACACCCGAGCGCCTGGTGTCGCCGACCCGCTTCACGAATTCGGTGCACAACGCAGCGGGTGGTTATTGGCACATCGCCGTGCAGGGCCGGATGCCTTCGACCAGCCTGTCGGCTTTCGACGCCAGTTTTGCTGCCGGGCTGCTGGAAGCCGCGGTGCAAGCTGTCGCGACCGGCGCGCCGGTGCTGCTGGTGGCCTGCGACGTGCCCTACCCTGAACCGCTGCATGGCAAACGGCCGGTGAGCGATGTCTTCGGCGTGGCGCTGGTGCTCACGCCCGGCACGCAGCTGACGCTGGCACTGCAGCCCGAGACCACCGCCACGCCTTGTGGCCATGCCGGGCTCGACGCCGTGCGCAGCAGCATCCCCGCAGCACGTGCACTGCCGCTGTTGCAGGCGCTGGCCGCCGGCCGGGCCGCCAGCATCGACATCGAAGGCCTGCCCGGCCTGGGCCTGCAGCTGAAGATCGCATGAAACACCCCGCCACGCTCGGCCGCGACGGCATCGCCGAACGCATTCCGCACAGCGGCAGCATGTGCCTGCTCGACGGGCTGCTCTCATGGGACGGCGACAGCATCCGCTGCCGCGCCAGCAGCCACCACGACGCCGCGCACCCGCTGCGTTCGCCCGCTGGGCTGCTGGCGCCGGTGGCGATCGAATACGCGTCGCAGGCGATGGCCTTGCACGGCGCGCTCTGCGCCGCAGCGGGCAGCACGCCCGCGGCGGGTTTCCTGGCTGCCGCGCGCAACGTCCACCTGCATGTGGCACGGCTGGACGACGTGCCCGGGCTGCTGCTCGTCAGCGCCACCCGGCTGGCCGGCGCCGACCAGCAGGCGCTGTACCGCTTCGAACTGCACGACGAAAACGGCCGCCTGCTGGTGGACGGCCGCGCCACCGTCGTGCTCAACACACCGCTGGTCGCACCATGAGCCTGCAAGCGAGTATCGAAGGCAAACGCGCCCTCGTCACCGGCGCCAGTGGTGCGCTCGGTTCGGCCATCGCGCGCCGGCTCGCGGCCGACGGTGCCCACTTGCTGCTGCATGCCAACAGCAATGCCGCCGCGGTGCAGGCCCTGGCCGAAGAGATCCGCAGCGCGGGCGGCCAGGCCGAGACCCTGGTCTTCGACCTGACCGACGACGCCGCCGCGGCGGCCGCTGTGGCGGCGATGCTCAGCGGCGGCACGGTGCAGATCATCGTCAACAACGCCGGCGTGCACGACGACGCGGTGTTTCCCGGCATGCGCGCCGAGCAGTGGCACCGCGTCATCGATGTCTCGCTGCACGGCTTCTTCCGCGTCACGCAGCCGCTGATCCTGCCGATGCTGCGCACCCGCTGGGGGCGGGTGATCAACATCTCGTCGGTGGCGGCCCTGGCCGGCAACCGCGGCCAGGTCAACTACGCCGCGGCCAAGGGCGCGCTGAACAGCGCGACGAAGGCGCTGAGCCTGGAAGTGGCGAGCCGTGGTGTCACCGTCAACGCCATCGCGCCGGGCATCATCACGTCGCCGATGGCGGCCGGTGCGTTCGACAAGGAGACCATAGCCCGCATGGTGCCGGCCAAACGTGCCGGCACACCCGAGGAAGTGGCGGCGCTCGCAGGTTTCCTGGCCAGCGCCGAAGCGGGCTACATCACGGGACAGGTGATCTCGATCAACGGCGGGTTGTACTGAGCCGCACGGGCCGCCCGCGGTTGACATCGCGGCCCGGACCGCATTGCAGCATGATGCACATCTGCACGGCCCCGAAAACACCGACACGATGAATCCGAACGACAGCGCGCACGAGATCGTCATCATGGGCGGCGGCCTGGCCGGCCTGACGCTGGCGCTGCAGCTGCGCCAGCGCCTGCCGGATATCGACGTGCTGGTGCTCGAACGCCGGCCGCACCCGGTGCCGCTGGCCTGCCACAAGGTGGGCGAGTCCAGCGTCGAGATCGGCGCCCACTATTTCGAGCGTGTGCTGGGCCTGGGCGAACACCTGCACAACGCGCAGCTGCGCAAGTTCGGCTTCCGCTTTTTCTTCAGCGAAGGCCGGCGCGACCTGCACCGCGTCACCGAACTCGGCGCCAGCCGGCCGCTGCCGGTGCAGAGCTACCAGCTCGACCGCGGCATCTTCGAGAACTTTCTCGGCGAAGAATGCCAGCGCCGCGGCATCCGCTTCGTCGACAACGCGCTGATCCGCAAGCTGCAGCGCAGCGAAGACGGCACGCCGCACCGTGTCAGCTGGCAGCGTCCCGGCGAAGCGCTGCAGCAGACCGAGGCACGCTGGGTCATCGACGCCTGCGGCCGCGCCGGCCTCATCAAGCGCCAGCTCGGCCTGGCGCAGGACAACGCCCATGCCGCGTTTGCCGTGTGGTTCCGCATCAGCGAGCGCATCGCGATCGACGACTGGGCCTTCGGCGGCGCCGACGACACCGCTGCCTGGCGCGCACGCTGCACCACGCCGACACGCTGGCTGTCGACCAACCACCTGGTCGGCGCCGGTTACTGGGTCTGGCTGATCCCGCTGGCCTCGGGCTCGCATTCGGTGGGCATCGTCGCCGACCCGGCCTACCACCCGCTCGAAGGCATGAACACTTTCGAACGTGCGATGGACTGGCTGCGCAAATACCAGCCGGCGCTCTTCGACGAACTCGACGGCCAACGCGACAAGCTGCAGGACTTCGCGTTCTTCAAGCGCTTCAGCCACGACTGCAAGCAGGTCTTCTCGGAGCACCGCTGGGCGCTGGCGGGTGAATCGGGGCGTTTCCTCGACCCGTTCTATTCACCCGGCAGCGACTTCATCGCCATCGGCAACACCTACATCACCGAACTCGTCGCACGCGACCGCGCCGGGCTGCGGCTGGCCGCGCACACGCAAGTCTTCGAGCAGATCTTCAAGTCGTTCCACGACAGCACGCTGGCGCTGTATGTGAACCAGTACGGCCTCTTCGGCGATCCCGAGGTGCTGCCGAGCAAGGTGATCTGGGACTACACCTACTACTGGAGCGTGCTGGCGCAGCTGTTCTGCCAGCAGCGCCTGGCCGATCTGGCCTCGCTGGGCCACCTGCGCGACGAGCTGGCCGCCTGCCAGGCGCTGAACATCGAGGTCCAGCACTTCCTGCGCGCCTGGGGCGCGGTCAGCGAAAAGCGCAACCTGCCGGTGATGCTGGACCAGGCATCGGTGCCCTGGTTCGTCGAACTCAACCGCAGCCTGCACGACACACTCGACGACGCCGCGTTCCGCGAGCGCATCCGCAAGGCGGCGACCACGCTGCAGCGGTTGGCCGCCGAACTGCTGCAACGCGGCAGCGGCGAACACCCGTCGCTGGACGGCAGCGCGCTGCGTGCGCTGCTGCCCGCCGCGGCGCTGCAGCCACAGGCCACGAGCCTGCTGTTTCCCAGCGCTGATGCGCTGGCGCTGCTGCCGGCCTGACGCGTCGGCATGGCGTGGCCCTGCGGCGACGCGGCTGGCTGCGCGCCGTCCTACAGCCGCTTGCGGCCTGCAGGAGTGCCGGCGCACACGGCCGCGATGCAGGATCAGCGCATGCAAGGAGATCCACATGCACGCTCGATCGATCCTCGCCTGCTGCGGCCTGGCCTGGCTGGGGCTGCTGGCCGGCTGCGACCCACGCCGTTCCGACCCACCGAAGCCCGCCGTGATGCCGAGCCAAGGCGTCGGCAGCATTTCCCCTGCCGCCGGGGGTGACACCTCGGTGCCGCCAGCGGCGTCGGTGGTGGGTGTCAGCCCACCTGCCGTACCGGCTGCCCCTCCAGGGCGCACCAACAGTACGATGACACGCGCCGAAGAGACCGGCGCGATGCCGTTGCCGGGCCAGAACAACGATCACTCCGCGCCGCTGGCGGTGCCGAAACCGGCGGCCCCGCGCTGAAAGGCGCGTCAGGCCTGAAACGGCGGCAGCCCGCGCAGCCGCCGCCACAGCAGCAGCGGCAGGCGCAGCACAAATTCGACCATCAGCCGCGTGTGCATCCAGCTCAGCAAGACGTTGTCGCGGCCGTAGCGGAAGTGCGAGACACCGCCTTCTTCAGGCTTTAGGTATTTCACCGGCGCGTCCAGGTTCACCGGCTTGACGCCGCGCCAGGCCAGCCGCACAACCGCTTCGGTGTCGAAGTCGAAACGCCGCATCCAGGGCTGGCGCTGCATCACCGCGGCGAGTGCGGCCACCGGGTAGACGCGGAAACCGTAAAGCGAGTCGGCGACGCCGGCGCCCAGCGTTTCCAGGTTGGTCCACCAGTTCGAAACGCGCCGGCCGCGCACACGCAGCAGCGGCGCGCTGGCGTCGAACACCGGCCGGCCCAGCACCATCACCTCGGGCCGCGCCAGCGAGGCCTGCATGAAGGCGGGGATCAGCGCTGCCGGGTGCTGGCCGTCGCTGTCCATCGTCAGCGCGTGCGTGAAGCCGGCGGCCAGCGCGTGCTGCAGCCCGTGCAGCACGGCCGCGCCCTTGCCGGCGTTTTGCGGCAGCACCCAGACGCGCAGGCCGGGGTCGGCGGCGGCCAGCGCCTGCAGGCCTTCGGCCGTGCCGTCGTCGCTGCCGTCGACCACCACCCAGACGGGGCTCCACTGGGCACGCGCGGCGCGCACCGTGGTGTAGACCTGGGCGCCGGTGTTGTAGCTGGGAATCAGCACCAGGTGGGTGGAAGAGGCCAAGGCGGTCATGCAGGAGGCCGGCGCACGCCGGCAGCGAAGTAGGCTTCTAGCTCGGCCAGCAGCGCTGCCGGGTCGTCGCCGGGTTCGAAGCGCCGGCCCAGCCGCACCGAAAACACGATGGGCAGCGGCGGCAGCCGCCACAGCGGCCAGCCCTTGCAGAGGTAGGGCGAACTGGTGTCGATGAACACCGTCTGGATCGGCGCCTGCGCCAGCCTGGCGATCACCGTCACACCACGCTGGAACGGGTTCACCGGCGCGTGTGTCGTGCGTGTGCCTTCGGGAAACATCACGAGCTGGCCGCCCTGGCGCAGGTCGGCCACCGCCAGCTTCACCAGGCCACGCGGCGAGTCGTTGCGGATGTAGCGCGCCAGCCGCGCGCCGGGCGCGAGGAAGGGGTTGTGCATCAGGCTGGCCTTCATGATGCAGGCGCTGCGCGGCAGCCGGGCCACCAGCATCAGCGCATCGAGCATGCTCGGGTGGTTGGCCACGACGATGAGGCCGGGTTCGTCGCGCAGCGTGTCGAGCGCCTGCGATTGCAGCCGCATCATGCCGGCGGCGCGCGCCATCCACCAGAAGATGCGGTAACCGCAGGCGATGCCGGCGCGGCCGATGCGGCGGCCCGCATCGCGCGACAGCACGGGGTACAGCAGCAGCGCCACCAGGTTCCACAGCAGCGAACCCAGCCCCAGCAGCGCCAGCATCAGCTGCAGCGCCGCCCATTGCAGCGGTAGAAGCAGCCAGCGCAACAGCAGCGGCGGCGGGCTGTCAGCGTTCGTCGGCGACTCGGGCATCGGACACCGCAAAAACCCAGGACATCGCAAAACCCAGCGCTACATTGTGCCGGCTCTTGACCAGCGGGCTGGCTTCGAAGGCAGCACCGGCGACGCTGTCATGGCGCACGAAGGCGCCCAGCCAGAGCCGGCCGACACGACGCGAGAAGCCGGCCGTGGCCTGCCAGCCGGCATAACCGCCGGGGGCACTGTAGGAAGGGCGCTCGGCGGTCGCGAATTCGGGCGCCACGCCGTAGACCGTGCCGTGCAGCTTGCGGTCACCCCACAGCGGGCCGGCCTGCACGCCGAGGTTGAAGCCGTTCACCTCGAAGTCGCCGTTGATCACGGGCTCCAGGTTCCAGCCGACGCTGCGTGGCTTCGATTCGAGCGTGACCACGGCGCGCACCGGCACCCGCAGGTCGACCTTCCAGCCGGCGCCGCGCGCCAGCCGGACGTTGAGCTTGGGGCCGATCTCGAAGGTCGGCGCCAGGTCGGGCATGCCGGCGCGGGCTTGGCTGTCGTTGCTCTTGGTCGGCGGGCTGCCGCCGAGGCTGAGGTCGAAGTCGACACGGTCGCCGTCGATCAGCATCGCCCGCGCGCCGTCCTTGTCGGCCCGCAGAAAGCGGCCGCGGTAGACGAAGTACGGCACCGGCAGCAGCCAGCTGTGGCTTTCGTTGCTGCCGCGGTAGTGCGGCAGCCGCAGCCAGCCGGCGCCCATGCCGGCTTCCCACAGCGGCTCGTCGGCGCGCGCGACGCTGACGCCGAGGCACAGCAGCAAGGCGAGCCAGGCCTTCATCGCAGCACCCCCGGGGCGATCGCATGGCCTTCGATTTCCACCAGCAGGTCGCTGCGGCAGATGTCGGCCTGCAGCACCACGGTCCCGGGCGGTGCGAAGATTCCGGCGACCGCTGCGCTGTCGGCGGCGTTGCGCAGGTAGATCGAACACTGCAGATCGGCCAGATCGAACGCGGCCGTGCACTGCGCCCGGGCGGCGGTGATCACCGCCTGCAGGTTGCGCAGCGTCTCCTGCACCTGCGCCCGCACGTCGCCGGCATGCACGGTTGTTTCGCCGACGATGCTCGCGGTGCCCGAAACGAACAACGCCACCTGGCCGCCGCCGGCGTCGACGAGTGCGGCGCGCGAAAACGTCGGGCTGCGGGGGCCGAAGGCCGTGGAATAGCGGTACGCCGGCACCTGGCGCGGGTTCTCCAGCGGTCTGGGCGCCGTGCTGCCGGCGAGAAAGCGGATGCCGAGGCCACCGCCCTGCGTGCCTGACGTGCCTAGGGTGCCCAAAGCGCAGGCCGCTGGCGCGCCTTCGAAGGCGTCGTACCCGGCGTCGATGAACGCCCGTTGGCGGCCGATGTTGAACTGGCGGTAACGCTCGAGCCCGCCGCCGTCGGCATTGATGCGCGGCAGGTAGTTCCACAGCCGCAGCAGGTGCGGCCGGCCGCTGTCGCGCAGCGCCGCGAAGACATCCAGGTAAGCACGGTAGGTGAGGTCTTCGAGGTGGCCGTCGGCATCGGGCAGATCGACATGGCCAAAGGCCCACCGGCCATCGTCGCGCCAGTGCACGGCACCGCTGCCGCCCGAGCGCAGCGCGGCACCGCCGCTCCAGGCGTCGATGCAAGGGCCTTGCGGCGACAGCACCGGCATGTCCACGTGCGCCAGCCCCGGCGCAGCCACGTTCCAGCCTAGACCACCCAGCACCGAATCCGCCTGCGGCGCCCAGGCGGTCGGGCTCAGGCGGGTGCAGCGCAACGCGGGCAGGAACTCGGGTCGGTGTGCCGCCAATGCCACGCTCATGGTGTCGGCGCGACGACGTTCTCGCCCTTCACCGCACCGACGTCCCGGATGTTGCGCCGATGCACCCGCCAGGCCCGCAAAGTGCGGGGCAGTGCCAGCAGCGAACCGATGTAGTAGACGGCCTTGAACAGCGCCAGCGAAACCCAGATCGGCGTCTTGCCGAAGATGTCGCCGGCCAGCAGCGACAACACCGCCTCCTGGATGCGCAGCGGGTTCTGCGGGTGCATGAAGAGTTCGCGCATCGCCGGGTTCGTCATGCGGTGGATGAACCAGGAGAACTCGCGTGGGCCGTGGCGCATCACCCGCGCGAAGCGCCGGCGCGCGGCGGCCGCTTCGGCAGGCCGGTCGAGCGCCTTGGCCACGACCTCGGCACCTTCGAAGGCGCTCACCATCGCCAGATGCACACCCGAAGAGAACACCGGGTCGATGAAGGTGTAGGCGTCGCCCAGCATCAGGAATCGTTCGCCTGCGCAGCGCTCGGCGCGGTAGGCGTAGTTGCCGGTGGCGTAGACCTGGTCGTCGATCAGCGTTGCACCCTGCAGCCTGTCGACCAGGCCGGGCGCCATCGCGATGGTGTCTTCGAAAAACGCCTTCAGCGGCTTGTCGCGGGTCTTCAGGTAATGCGGCCAGCAGACGGCGCCGACGCTGGTGCTGCCGTCGGCCAGCGGGATGACCCAGAACCAGCCGTGGGCGAACCAGAAGATGCTGATGTGGCCTTCCATGCGCCCGGGCAGCCGTTTGGCGCCGCGGAAGTGGCCGAACAGCGCAGCGCTGTTGTGTTTGCGGCTCTTGCGCTTCCAGTCGAACTGGTTCGCCAGCAGCGTGTCGCGGCCGCTGGCGTCGATGACGAACCGGGCCCGCCAGCGCTGCGTGGCGCCGTCGTCCAGCACCGCGTCGACGTTGGCGCCGTCGGCGTCGAACACCACCCGGCGCACGCGGCAGCCTTCGTGCGTGACGGCACCGCTGGCGCGTGCGTTGCGGAACAGGATGTCGTCGAAATCGGCGCGGCGCACCTGCCAGGCCATCGGCATCGACTTGTCCCAGGCGTCGCCGAACTCGAGAAAGCTGCGGTGCGCGTGCTGCTGCGAGCAGAACTCGACGCCCCATTTCGGCAGGCCGATGGCCGCCACCTGTTCGCGCACGCCCAGCTTCTCGAGCAGCGGCACGTTGGCCGGCAGCAGCGATTCGCCGATGTGAAACCGCGGGTGGTGGGCCTTCTCCAGCACCACCACGTGGCGGCCCTGGCGCGCCAGCAGCGTGGCGATGGTCGCGCCCGCAGGCCCGCCGCCGACGACGAGCACGTCGCAGCGGTGGGCCGGGAGAGAATCGGTGGAAAGGGTCGCCGCCTGGGCCATGACTGCTCGACGTCGCTGAGTTCCTGGGATCATGGAAAAAAGGGGCCGGCAGGCGCAGCACAGGCCCTGCCGCCGTCAACCCTGTCATGGGATTATCGCAAAGTCACCCGCATGAACCGCCTGGCCCCCCTGCCCCTGTCGCCCGCTGCCGCCGCGTGGAAGGCCGATCTGGGCCGGCGTTTCTGGCGTTACCTGCCGTTGAAGTTTGTCGGCATCAGCGCCTTCATGTGGCTCTTCTTCCTCGGTTATTTCCAGACCCTGCGCTTTCCGGTCCACCCGGTGCTGGAGATGCCGCTGACAGCGCTGGACCGGCTGATCCCGTTCCAGCCGCAGGCGCTGTTCGTCTACGTCTCGCTGTGGTTGTACGTCGGCATCGCGCCGGGCCTGCTGCTGACGCTGCGTGAGCTGATCGTCTACGGCATCTGGGCGGCAGCACTGTGCATCACCGGCCTGGCCTTGTTCCACTTCTGGCCCACCGCGGTGCCGGCGCGCCTGGTGGACGTGACCGGCCTGCCCGGCTTCGTGCTGCTGCAAGGCGTCGATGCCGCCGGCAACGCCTGCCCGTCGCTGCATGTGGCCACCGCCATGTTCACGGCCTTCTGGATCGACCGCTTGTTGCGCATCGTCCAGACGCCGACAGCGGTGCGCTGGCTGAACGCGCTGTGGTTCGTCGCCATCGCCTGGTCGACGGTGGCGATCCGCCAGCATGTGGTGCTCGATGCCGTGGCCGGCGCGGCGCTAGGCGCGGCGTTTGCCATGGTGGCCATGCGCTGCAGCACGAAGGTGGGAATGGGTCAGGGCCAGGGCCGGCGGCGCTGAAAGCGCGGATATCATCGTCTCACCGCTGGTGGGGGGCAGGGACGGCATCGCCGGGGCCGCCAGCATGACGATGGAATTCTCACCATGAGTTCGCTGACGGAATTGCAGGACCTGATCCAGGAGAAGTACGGGCTCGACCCGGCCACGCTGGACCCGAACGCGTCGATGCGGAACAGCGGCATCGATTCGCTGGCGCTGGTGGAATTCCTCTTCGCCGTCGAAGACAAGTACGGCATCTCGGTGCCCGACGAATATTCGGGCATCGACACGCTGGCCGAGCTGGCGGTGGTGGTCGACAAGGTGCGCGCGGCGCAGACCGTTGCCTGAACCTCTGAACGCCGTGAACGCGGTCGTGGTCTCCGGCCTGGGTGTGGTCTCGCCGCATGGCGACGATGCCCAGGCGATGTTCGCCGCCATCGTGCGCGGCGAGTCTGCCGTGCAGGCGGTGTTCCCCGAACTGCCCAAGCTGGCGCCCGCGGCCACCGCGCCGTTCGACGCCGGCAAGTGGTTCACCAAGCTGCAGCTGGCCGGTGTCGACCGCGTCAGCCAGATCGCCGTGGCCGCCGCCGACCTGGCGGTGCACGACGCCGGCGGCCTGGGCGATGCCGACCCTGAACGCATCGGCGTCTTCGCCGGCTGCGGCATGGGCGGCGCCGCTGCGCTGGAAGCCGCCTACCGCGCCGGCATCGGCGGCAGCGGGCGCGTGCCGCCGCTGACCATCCCCGCCTTCATGCCCAACGCGCCGGCCGCCCATGTGGCCATGCGCCACGGCGTGCAGGGGCCGGTGATCACGTATTCGGTGGCCTGCGCTTCGTCGGCCGTGGCCCTTGCCGAAGCCGCAAAAGCGGTGCAGCGCGGTGAGGTCGACGTGGCGATTGCCGGCGGCAGCGAAGCGTTGATCGTGCCCGGCGTCGTGCTCGCCTGGCAGGCGATGCAGACGCTGGCCAGTTTTGCCGCCGGCGAAGCCGCCGCCTCGTGCCGGCCGTTTGCCGCCGACCGCAGCGGTTTCGCACTGGGTGAAGGCGCGGCCTTCCTGGTGCTGGAATCGGCCGAGCGCGCCCGCGCCCGCGGCGCACGCGCCTACGCGCAACTGGCCGGCTGGGGCATCAGCAGCGACGCCACGCACCTGACCAAGCCCGACGTCGCCGGCCAGCAGCGGGCCCTGCGTGCGGCGCTGCGCCAGGCCGGACTGCAAGCCGCCGACGTGGGCTACTGCAACGCCCATGGCACGGCGACGAAGATCGGCGATGCCGTCGAAGCCGAGGCGCTGCGCGGCCTGTGGGGCAGCGCCATCGACGATCTCCAGGTCAGCTCGACCAAGGCCATGCACGGCCACCTGCTCGGTGCCGCGGGGGCGCTGGAAGCGGTGATCACGGTGCTGGCGCTGCAGCAGCGGCAACTGCCGCCGAACATCAACTGCGCCACGCCCGACCCGGCGCTGGGGCTGAACCTGGTGCTGCAGCCCGGCACCGCGGCGCCGAACCTGCAGGCAGCCATCAGCAGTTCGTTCGCTTTCGGCGGCACCAACTCGACACTGCTGTTCACGCGCGCCTGAGAGAGAATCCCGTTCCTTTCTCTCTGCCGCGCGCATGGCCCACGACAAAGCATCCATCGAAGCCCCGAAGCCGAGCAACTTCCTGCGCGGCATCGTCGAACGTGACCTCGAATCCGGCGCCTGGAGCCAGCGCCGCTTCGCCGGCACGCCGGGCGACGGCGCGCACCACCAGGCGGGCGCGCCCGACCCGGCGAAGATCCGCACCCGCTTCCCGCCCGAGCCCAACGGCTACCTGCACGTGGGCCACGCCAAGAGCATCTGCCTGAACTTCGGCCTGGCGCGCGACTACGGCGGTGTCTGCCACCTGCGCTTCGACGACACCAACCCCGAGAAGGAAGAGCAGGAGTACGTCGACGCCATCATCGAAGCCGTGCACTGGCTCGGCTACGACTGGAACGCCAACGACACGAGCCACCTCTACTTCGCCAGCAACTACTTCGACTTCATGGTGCGCGCCGCCGAAGCCCTGATCGGCGCCGGCTTGGCCTATGTCGACGAGCAGAGCGCCGACGAGATGCGCGCGAGCCGCGGCGACTTCAACACGCCCGGCACGAACAGCCCGTTCCGCAGCCGCACACCGGCCGAGAACCTGGCGCGTTTTCGCGAGATGCAAGGCGGCAGCATGCCCGACGGTGCCGCCGTGCTGCGCGCCAAGATCGACATGGCGTCGCCCAACATCAACCTGCGCGACCCGGCGCTGTACCGCATCAAACACGCGACGCACCACAACACCGGCGACAAATGGTGCGTCTACCCGATGTACGCCTACGCGCACCCGATCGAAGACGCGCTGGAGAACATCACCCACAGCATCTGCACGCTGGAATTCGAAGACCAGCGGCCCTGGTACGACTGGCTGCTGGAACAACTCGCCACACTCGGCCTGCTGCAGCGCCCGGCGCCGCGGCAGTACGAGTTCGGGCGGCTGAACCTCACCTACGTCATCACCAGCAAGCGCAAGCTGAAGGCGCTGGTCGACGAAGGCATCGTCGACGGCTGGGACGACCCGCGCATGCCCACACTCTTCGGCATGCGCCGGCGCGGCTACACGCCGGAAAGCATCCGTGCGATGGCCGACGGCACCGGCGCCAGCAAAACCAATATCTGGCTCGACTACAGCGTGCTCGAAGGCTACTTGCGCGACGACCTCGAAGGCCAGGCGGCACGTGCGATGGCGGTGATCGAACCGGTGCAGCTGAAGCTGACGAACTGGGCTGACGTGTACGGCGCCGGTCACGTCGAGGCCTGCCACGCGCCGGCGCACCCGCAGCGGCCCGAACTCGGCAGCCGCGCCTTCGGCCTGGGCGCCGAGGTCTGGATCGAACGCGACGACTTCGCCGAAATGCCGGTCAAGGGTTTCTTCCGCCTCTTCCCGGGCAACAAGGTGCGGCTGAAATACGGCCTGGTGGTCGAATGCACGGGCTGCGAGAAGGACGCCGTTGGCCAGATCACGGCCGTGCTCGCCAACGTGGTGCCTGACACGCGCAGCGGCACACCCGGCGCCGACGCGGTGAAGGTGAAGGGCACGATCACCTGGGTCGGCGTGCATGACGCGGTGGCGGCCACGTTCAACCTCTACGACCGCCTCTTCACCGAAGCCCAGCCCGACGCCGGCGGCCGCGACTTCCGCGAGGCGCTGAACCCGCACAGCAAACGTGTTGCGCAGGGTTTTGTCGAACCTGCGCTGTCAACCTTGCCTGCCGACCAGCGTTTCCAGTTCGAGCGCCACGGTTATTTCGTCACCGACCGCAAAGACCACCGGCCCGAGCAGCCGGTGTTCAACCGCATCACCACGCTCAAGGACAGTTGGGGCAAATGAGGCCTCTGGGAGACACCGTCTTGAAACTGCGCACTTCGTTCGCCAGCCTGCTGCTGGCCCTTCCGCTGGCCGTCTTCGCCCAGACCACCACCTCCAGCGGCCTGGTGTACCAGGCGCTGAAGGAAGGCACGGGCCCGAGCCCGGCCGCCACCGACACGGTGCGGGTGCACTACCGCGGCACCTTCCCCGACGGCAAGGAGTTCGACAGCTCCTACGCGCGCAAGGCGCCGGCGGAGTTTCCGCTCAACCGCGTCATCAAGTGCTGGACCGAAGGGGTCGGCATGATGAAGGTCGGCGGCAAGGCCAAGCTCACCTGCCCGGCAGCCATCGCCTACGGCGAGCGTGGTGCCGGCGGCGTGATCCCGCCGAACGCGACGCTGCACTTCGAAGTCGAACTGCTGGCCATCGTCAAGTAGTAGCGTCAGGTCGCCGCCGGCGCGCCGCGGCCGAAGAGCCTGCGGCCCAGCAGCACGGCGGCCAGCACCACGGCGCCGGCGACGATGCCCACCGCGGCGTTCGCCAGCGCCTCCGTCAAGCCGCCGAGCAGCCCGCCCAGGCCTTGCGTGAAGGCTTCGATGGCATGGTGCAGCGGCCCGATGCCGTGCACCAGGATGCCGCCGCCCACCAGGAACATCGCCGCGGTGCCGGCCACCGACAAGCCCTTCATCAGCCAGGGCGCCAGCGCCAGCAGGCCGCGGCCGACGCCGCGCAAGGCGCCGTTGCCGCTGCGGCTGAGCGCCAGGCCGGCGTCGTCGATCTTCACGATGCCGGCGACAAAACCGTAGACACCCACCGTCATCAGCACCGCCACGCCGACCAGCACCAGCACCTGGGTCAGGAACGGCGCGCTCGCCACGGTGCCCAGCGTGATGGCGATGATCTCGGCCGAGAGGATGAAGTCGGTGCGCACGGCGCCCTTGATCTTGTCTTTCTCGAAAGCGACGAGGTCGATCTTCGGGTCGGCCAGCGCCTGGGTCAGCTCGGCATGGTGGGCTTCGTCTTCGGCCTTTGCATGCATCAGCTTGTGCGCCAGACCCTCGAAGCCTTCGAAGCAGAGAAAGGCCCCGCCCACCATCAGCAGCGGCGTCACGGCCCAGGGCGCGAAGGCGCTGATCGCCAGTGCCGCCGGCACCAGGATGGCCTTGTTGATGAATGAGCCCTTGGCCACCGCCCAGACCACCGGGAGTTCGCGGTCGGCGCTGACGCCGGTGACCTGCTGTGCGTTCAGTGCCAGATCGTCGCCCAGCACACCGGCGGTTTTCTTGGCTGCCAGCTTGGACAGCAATGCAACATCGTCGAGAACGGTGGCGATGTCGTCGAGGAGGGCGAGAAGACTGGATGCGGCCATGCCGCGCATTCTCGCCGCAGAGTTCAGCGGAGATCGGCGGCGTTCAGCGGTACTCGGGCACGACCGCCGGCGTCGCGAACTCGCGGCCGACCACGGCGCGTGCATACAGGTAGTTGCTGCGCGCCCGGTCGCTCAGCGCATCGAGCTCGACCCGGCCGCGTTCGTCGCACGGGAAGGCAAACGCGCGGCCTTGCTGGAACAGCGATTCGAAGCGCAGTTCAAAGGCGTTCTTGACAGAGATGCAGGCTGAGTTCATGAGGCTCTCGGCAGTGGGCGACGACATGCATCAAAGTTAGGCGAGAACCCGGGCGCCCGCCGCAGGGGCACCGCCAGTCGCACTGTCGGCGCAGGTCCGGGCGTTGTGTAGGTAAATCACCGACAGGGGGCCTGGCAGAGACCCCGGCAGACAGCCTCAGCCACCGCGCCGCGCCGGCTTGCGCCCGCCCGCTGCGGCCGGCTGCAGCGCCGCGTACAACGCCAGCAGTTCTGCACTGAGCTTGTGGCGCGGGTCGAGGTGGATCATCGGCCGCGCCAGTTCGTGCGACTCCTTGATCTTCACGCTGGCCGACAGGTAGGGCTGCAGCACCGGCAGGCCTTCGTCGATCAGTTCCTGCACCGTGCGCTGCGGCAGGTTGGCCCGCGGCTGGAACTGGTTGACGACGATGCCTTCGACCCGCAGTGCCGGGTTGTGGTCGGCGCGGATCTCCTGCACCGCTTCGAGCAGCCCATAGAGCGCGCGGCGCGAGAAGTCGTCGCAGTCGAACGGGATCAGGCAGCCTTCGGCGGCGATCAGCGCCGAGCGCGTGTAGAAGTTCAGCGCTGGCGGCGTGTCGATCCAGACTTCGTCGAAGTCAGCGGCCACTTCGGCGAGCGCGTCGCGCAGCTTGTAGATCTTGTAGCGGCTTTCCAGCTTGCCGTGCATTTCTTCGAGCGCCGGGCCCGACGGCATCAGGTGCAGGTTGTCCCAGGGCGTGGCGACGATGAAGTCGGCGGTTTTCGTCGGCCGCATCGTGAATTTCAGCGTCGTCTCGAAGAACTCGGCCGCACCCGGCGCCGGTTCGTCGGCCGCGGCGCCGAGCAGATACCGCGTGGAATTGGCCTGCGGGTCGAGATCGACGACCAGTGTTCGCCGGCCCTGATGCGCCGCAATGGCGGCCAGGTTGCTGGTGATGGTGGACTTGCCCACCCCACCCTTTTGATTGAACACGACGTGGCGCATGGCGGCTTGCTGGCAGCAGGGGAGGTGCTCATTGTGCACTGCAGCAAAGGCGCTCGCTACACTGGTCTGCATGCGAGACCTGTTCCTGCTCGACCCCGACGTGGTCTTCCTCAACCACGGCTCGTTCGGCGCCTGCCCGCGCGAGGTGTTCAACGTGTTCCAGCAATGGCAGCTCGAACTGGAACGCAATCCGGTCGAGTTCCTCGGCCGCCGTTCGGCCGGCCTGCTGGCGGCGGCCCGCGCACGGCTGGCGGCCTACCTTGGCGCGTCTGCCGAACACCTGGTGTTCGTGCCGAACGCCACCACGGGCGTCAACACCGTCGCGCGCTCGCTGCCGCTGCGGCCGGGCGACGAAGTGCTGGCAACCGACCACGAATACGGCGCCTGCGACGCCGCCTGGCGCCATCTCTGCGAACAACGCGGTGCCGTCTACCAACGCGTCGAGATTCCGCTGCCCTTCGACCGCAGCGGCTTCGTCGACCGCATGCTAGCCGCCGTGACGCCGCGCACGCGCGTGCTCTTCGCCAGCCACATCACGTCGACCACGGCGCTGATCTTCCCGGTGGCCGAACTCTGCGCCCGCGCCCGCGAGCGCGGCTTGCTGACGGTGATCGACGGCGCCCACGCACCCGGCCAGATACCACTGGACCTGGACAGCATCGGCGCCGACTTCTACACCGGCAACGCGCACAAGTGGCTGTGTGCACCGAAGGGTGCCGGTTTCCTGCATGCCCGGCCCGAACACCATGCATTGCTCGACGCGCCGGTGGTGAGCTGGGGTTATGCCGCCGCCGTCTCGGGCCACACCGGCTTCGACGCCTACACCGGCCACACCGTGCTGGAGCGGCGGCTGCAATGGCAGGGCACACGCGACCTGGCGGCCTATCTGACGGTGCCGGCGGCGATCGACTTCCAGACGCGCCACGACTGGCCCGCCGTACAGCAGCGCTGCCATGGCATGGCGCGCGACACGCTGTACCGCTTCGCCGGCCGCTTCGGCTTGCCGCCGGTGTGCGGCGACGACGACTTCGCGCAGATGGTGGTGATGCCGGTGCCGCACCGCAACGCCGAAGCGCTGCGCCAGCGCCTGTTCAGCGAGAGCCGGATCGAGATTCCGGTGACGCAACATGCCGGCCACACCTTTGTGCGGCTGTCGGTGCAGGGCTACACCACGGCCGAGGACATCCGGCGCCTGGAACAGGCGCCGGCGTTGGCGGACTACTGAACGATTACTGAAGGGCGGCGCGACGGCGGCGCACGAACACGACACCCGCACCCAGCAGCAGCAGCCAGGCGGTGGCGGGTTCGGGCACCGGCGTGATGCCCAGCGTCTCGAACATCGCGTTGCTGAGCAGCGCGTGACCGGCCGAGGTCGGGTGGATGCCGTCCCAGAACAGGTAGGTCGACGGGTCGCAGCCGAGCACGGCGCCGCAAGCGTCGCTGACGTTCGTCAGGCCGAAGGCCGCCGGGTCGGCGATGGCGGTGCCGAGCAGGCCGAAGAGGTCGAAGGTGGTGACGCCGGTCTCGCCGTCCAGACGGCGGGCCAGCGCGTTGTTCATCGCCGAAGCCACCACGGTGCCGAGGAACGAGGCATCGGAGCCCGCGGCCTGCACCGCCGGTGTGCCGCCGAGGTTGGGTGCGTTCCAGACGACGATGTGCTGCGCACCCACCGCCTGCAGCGAGTCGACCATGCCGCCGACGTCGTTGGCATAGCGCAGCGCCGTGCCGATGACGGTGCGCAGGATCGGCGCACCGCCGTCGACGGCTTCCAGCGCCGCCCGGGCGTTGTTGCCGCCGCCGGCGATGACGAACAAGGTGTCGCTTGCGCTACCGGTGGCGCCGCCGAGGTATTGCGCCACCTGGGCCTGCAGGCTGGGCGGGAAGCTGCCACTGGTGACGGCGCCGCCATAGGCGTAGTTCGTGCCGCCGGCCAGCGACGGCAGCGCCTGCAGGCCCAGGCCAGCAGCGAAGCTGGTGGCCCAGACGCTGGCGTTGCTGTAGGTGCCCGAGGCGTAGGCGAAGGTCGGGATGTAGCTGTTGCCCGTGATGACCTGGCCGGCATCGATGCCGATCAGGAGCGCGTTGTTGCCGCTGTCGGACAGGCTGTCGCCGAAGATCACCAGGTTGCTGTAGGCGCTGGCACCGGCACTGGATGCAACAAGAACAACGGCGGCCAGCAGGCGGCCCAGGGGCAGGAACTTCATGGGGGATTCTCCGAGCGGCAGATGCCAATCGGTACGCTAACAGTCGATCAACCGGATGCAAGCGCCATCCCCCGTGAACCGGGGTGCGGTGAAATCACTATCGCTTCGTGCCGGAGCCAGGTTTCGGCTTCGCCCCGGCGCTGCCGGTCACACGCGGCGGCAAACCGGTGTGCTGGGTCAGCAGCCGGCCTGGCGCCGGTTTCACCGGCGTGCTGTTCTTGCGCCGCGCCGTCTGGTAGCTGCCGTCGGTGGCGGGCTGGAAGCTCGGAATCAGGTGGTGTTTGCCGTTGCCGATGAGGTCGGCCCGGCCGAGTGTCTTCAGGGCGTCGCGCAGCAGCGGCCAGTTGTTCGGGTCGTGGTAACGCAGAAAGGCCTTGTGCAGGCGGCGGCGCTTTTCGCCGCGCACGATGTCCACACGTTCGGCACGCGCGGGGTCGCGGCTGATGCCCTTCAGCGGGTTCAGGTCGGTGTGGTACATCGCCGTGGCCGTGGCCATCGGGCTCGGGTAGAAGGTCTGCACCTGGTCGGCCTTGAAGCCGTTTTTCTTCAGCCACAGCGCCAGGTGCATCATGTCGCCGTCGCTGGTGCCCGGGTGCGCTGCGATGAAATACGGAATCAGGTACTGCTTCTTGCCGGCTTCGGCGCTGAACTGTTCGAACAGCTGCTTGAAGCGGTCGTAGGTGCCGATGCCCGGCTTCATCATCTTCGACAGCGGCCCGCCTTCGGTGTGCTCGGGCGCGATCTTCAGGTAGCCGCCGACATGGTGGGTGACGAGTTCCTTGATGTATTCGGGGCTCTTGATCGCCAGGTCGTAGCGCAGGCCGGAGCCGATCAGGATCTTCTTCACGCCGCGCAGCGTACGGGCGCGGCGGTACATCTTGATCAGCGGCCCGTGGTCGGTGTTCAGGTTCGGGCAGATGCCGGGGTAGACGCAGCTCGGCTTGCGGCAGGCGGCTTCGATCTCGGCGCTCTTGCAGCCGATGCGGTACATGTTGGCCGTGGGGCCGCCGAGGTCGCTGATGACACCGGTGAAGCCTTTCACCTTGTCGCGGATGTCCTCGATCTCGCGGATCACCGAGTCTTCAGAACGGCTCTGGATGATGCGGCCTTCGTGTTCGGTGATGCTGCAGAAGGTGCAGCCGCCGAAACAGCCGCGCATGATGTTGACGCTGAAGCGGATCATTTCCCAGGCCGGGATCTTCGTTGCGCCGTCATGGCCGCCGCTCACGTCGGCATACGCCGGGTGCGGGCTGCGGGCGTACGGCAGGTCGAAGACGTGGTCCATCTCGGCCGTCGTCAGCGGGATCGGCGGCGGGTTGATCCAGACATCACGTTCGCCATGTTTTTGCACCAGCGCGCGTGCGTTGCCGGGGTTGGTCTCCAGGTGCAGCACGCGGTTGGCATGGGCGTAGAGCACGTTGTCGCTCTTCACCTGCTCGTAGCTCGGCAGGCGGACCACACTCTTGTCGCGCGGCGGCATCACGATGCGGCGGCTGGTGGGCATCGCGACGACGGCCGGGGCCGGCGTGCCATCTTCCTTGGCGCAGGTCTGGCCTTGCGATTCGGCCTGCTCGCTCGTCGTCTGGTACGGGTTGATGTGGCTGTCGACGCGGCCCGGGCGGTCGACTTCGGTCGAGTCGATCTCGAACCAGCCGTCCTTCCAGGCCTGCGGCGTGGTGCGCACCATGAACGAGGTGCCGCGCACGTCGGTGATCTGTTCCACCGGCTCGCGTTTGGCCAGACGGTGCGCGATCTCGATGATGGCGCGTTCGGCGTTGCCGTAGAGCAGCAGGTCGGCCTTGCTGTCGACGAGGATGCTGCGCCTCACCTTGTCCTGCCAGTAGTCGTAGTGCGCGATGCGGCGCAGGCTGGCTTCGATGCCACCGAGCACGATGGGCACGTCGTTGAAGGCTTCGCGGCAGCGCTGCGCGTAGACCAGGCAGGCGCGGTCGGGGCGTTTGCCGCCGACATCGCCAGGCGTGTAGGCGTCGTCGCTGCGGATCTTGCGGTCCGCGGTGTAGCGGTTGATCATCGAATCCATGTTGCCGGCGGTGACGCCGAAAAACAGGTTCGGTTTGCCCAATGCACGGAACGGGTCGGCGCTCTGCCAGTCGGGCTGCGCGATGATGCCAACGCGAAAGCCCTGCGCTTCCAGCGTGCGCCCGATCACCGCCATGCCGAAGCTCGGGTGGTCGACATAGGCGTCGCCGGTGACGACGATGATGTCGCAGCTGTCCCAGCCGAGCAGGTCCATCTCGTGCCGGCTCATCGGCAGGAACGGCGCCGGGCCGAAACGTTTGGCCCAATGTGGGCGGTAGCCGGTCAGCGGCTTGGCGGCGCGAGGGGGGGTGGCGAGGGCGGTGGACACCCCCGGATTGTCGCCGCAAGCGCCGTTGTGCGGCGGCTGCGCTCAAGTAGTCCCCACGCGGGGCCGATAGCCGGTGGATGGAGCCCGTCAATGCGCTATTCATCGGTCTGATCGCCGTCGCCACCGGCGGCGCGGCCTGGTGGCTGCACCGCAGCCGGCTGGCGGCGCTGCGGCGCGAACTGCGCGAGGCGCAGGACTCGCGGCTCGACTTGGCCGCCACCGCCGCCGTGCTGCACCGCCGCCTGGCCGAGGCCGACCACGCGCTGTCGGTACTGCCGACGCTGGACGACGCCTTGCCTGTGGGCGACGTCGCACAGCGCCGCGCTGCGCTGGAACGGGCCCTCGCCGCCGCCGCACCGGCGCAATCGGGCTGGGAAGACACGCACCCGCTGACGATTCCCGGCTTCATGCCGACACGGCCGGCCGAACTCGACGACCTGCCGCCGCGCTGAGGCTCAGGCGGTCGTTGCCACCGGCGTGTCGCCGCCGTCGTCGTCCACTTCTTCGCCGAGAAACCCGCCGCTCTGGTGCGCCCACAGCCGGGCGTAGATGCCACCCGCCGCGAGCAGGCTCTGGTGGTCGCCGGTCTCGACGACACGGCCCTGGTCCATCACCACCAGCCGGTCCATCGCCGCGATGGTCGACAGCCGGTGCGCGATCGCGACCACGGTCTTGCCTTCCATCAGCTTGTACAGGCTGGTCTGGATGGCGGCCTCGACCTCGCTGTCGAGCGCGCTGGTGGCTTCGTCGAGCAGCAGGATCGGCGCGTCCTTCAGCATCACACGCGCAATCGCCACGCGCTGGCGCTGGCCGCCGGAGAGCTTGACGCCGCGTTCGCCGACATGCGCGTCGTAGCCCTTGCGGCCTTTCGGGTCGCTGAGGCCGAGGATGAACTCGTGCGCCTCGGCGCGTTCTGCCGCGCGCAGCATCTCGGCATCACCCGCGTCACCGGCCTCGGGCCGGCCGTAGAGGATGTTGTCGCGCACCGAGCGGTGCAGCAGCGAGGTGTCCTGCGTCACCATGCCGACGGCACGGCGCAGGCTGTCCTGCGTGACACCGGCGATGTCCTGGCCGTCGATCAGGATGCGGCCGCCCTGGATGTCGTACAGCCGCAGCAGCAGGTTCACCACCGTGCTCTTGCCGGCGCCGGAACGGCCGACGAGGCCGATCTTCTCGCCTGGGCGGATCAGCAGCGACAGATCGTCGATCACCGTCTTGTTCGCGCCGTAGCCGAAGCGCACGTTCTCGAAGCGCACCTCGCCACGCGACACCTCCAGCGGCTTCGCGTCGGCGCGGTCGACCACGACACGCGGCTTCGACAGCGTGCCCATGCCGTCCTGCACGGTGCCGATGTGCTCGAACAGCGTCGCCATCTCCCACATCACCCAGTGGCTGATGCCGTTGAGCCGGAACGCCATCGCAGTGGCCGCGGCAACCGCGCCGACACCCACCTGCGCGCCCGTCCACAGCCACAGGCTGATGCCTGCGGTGCCGGCGATCAGCAGCACGCTCAGGCACTGGTTGACGATCTCGAAAGCCGTCACCAGCCGCATCTGGCCATAGGCCGTGACCATGAACTCCTGCATCGCGCCACGGGCAAAATGGGCTTCGCGGTGTGAATGCGAAAACAGCTTCACGGTGGCGATGTTGGTGTAGGCGTCGGTGATGCGGCCCGTCATCAGCGAACGCGCGTCGGCCTGCGCCTGCGCCACCTTGCCCAGCCGCGGCACGAAGTACCACAGCGTCAGCACGTAGAGGCCGAGCCAGCCCATGAAGGGCAGCACCAGCCACAGGTCGAAGGCGCCGACCACCGCCACCAGGGTGACGAAGTAGATGACGACGTAGACCAGGATGTCGGTGAAGATCAGCCAGGTGTCGCGCACCGCCAGCGCCGTCTGCATCACCTTGGTGGCGATGCGGCCGGCGAACTCGTCCTGGTAGAAGTGCATGCTCTGTTCGAGCATCAGCCGGTGGAAGTTCCAGCGCAGCCGCATCGGGAAGTTGCCGAACACGGCCTGGTACTTGAACAGCGCCTGCGCGGCGACCAGCGACACGCTGACCACCAGCACCACCGCCAGCACCAGCAGCATCGAACCATGGCGCTGCCACAGCTCGGCCCGCGGCACGCTGCCGAGCAGGTCCACCACATGGGCCATCATGCCGAACAGCAGCGCCTCGAAGGCGCCGATGCCGGCGGTGAACAGCGTCACCAGCAGCAGCAGATGGCGCAGGCCTTTTGTGCTCTCCCACAGAAACGCGAAAAAACGCTTCGGCGGCGTCGGCAGCAGTGCATCCGGGTACGGCTGCACCAGGGTTTCGAATCGGCGGAACAACGCGCTCTCCCTGGGGCCGCCGGGTCGGCGGCCGTGGTCCCGCGGCCGGTTCGGCGGCGGGGGGAGCGGATGATACGGGTTCAGGTCACCTGTTCGCGGCCGAGGCGGAAGGTGGCCACCAGCGCCGTCAGGTTGCTGGCCTGCTGTTTCAGGCTTTCGGCGGCGGCGGCGCTCTGCTCCACCAGCGCCGCGTTCTGCTGCGTCATCTGGTCGAGCTGGCCAACCGAGGCGTTGACGAGGCCGATGCCGGTGCTCTGTTCGCCGGCCGATTGGCTGATCTCGCCGACGATGTCGGTCACGCGCTGCACGCTGGCGACGATCTCGCCCATCGTGCTGCCGGCGTCCTGCACCAGCCGGGCGCCGGACTCGACCCGTTCGACCGAGGCGCCGATCAGCGTCTTGATCTCGCGCGCGGCGCCGGCCGATCGTTGCGCCAGGCTGCGCACTTCGCTGGCCACCACCGCGAAGCCGCGGCCCTGTTCACCGGCGCGTGCCGCTTCGACCGCGGCGTTCAGCGCCAGGATGTTGGTCTGGAACGCGATGCCGTCGATGACGCCGATGATGTCGGCGATCTTCTGGCTGCTGCTGTTGATCTCGTCCATCGTCGAGACCACCTGCGACACCACCGTGCCGCCGCGCCGCGCCACGTCGGCAGCGGTGGCGGCCAGCGCGTTGGCCTGGCGCGCGGCGTCGGCGCTGCCGCTCACCGTGCCGGTGAGCTGCTCGATCGAGCTCGCCGCCTGCTGCAGGCTGGTGGCCGTGTGTTCGGTGCGCTGGCTCAGGTCCTGGTTGCCGGTGGCGACCTCGGTGCTGGCGGTCTGGATCGCGCCTGCCGCGTCGCGCACCTGGCCGACCAGCGCCCGCAGCGCTTCCTGCATGCGTTGCAGCGAACGCAGCAGATGCGCTGTTTCGTCGTTGCCCTGCACCTGCACCGTCTCGCCGAGGTCGCCCTCGGCGATGCGGCCGGCCACACGCACGGCCTGCTCGATCGGCGCGCAGATCGAATTCAGCGTCAGCCACAGCAAGGGCACGACGATCGCCAGCGTCACGCCCACCAGCACCAGCCGCAGCAGCGCCGCGACGTTGGCTGTGGCCGCCATCGCATCGCGGATGCCGGCCGAGGCCGCCTGCTGCGTCTTCAGGATGGCGTCGCTGGTCTGCACCAGCGCCGCGGCCTTGTCCTCGGCCTGCTGGGCGTAGGCCAGCGCCACCGGGCCGTCGATCTTGGCCGCCTGCAGCTGTTCGGCGATGGGGCCGATGGCACCGGCGTAGGCCGCCAGTTGCTGGTGCAGCGTGGCCACCGGTGCGGCGAGCTGTGCGCGATCGAGCTCGGCGAGCGCATTGCCGGCGTCGCCGGCGGTCTTCAACTCGGCCTTCCAGAGCCCGGCCAGGCGCTCGACCTCGACCGTGTTCGAGGCGCCGATCGCGATCATGTTGGCTTCCAGCTGGCGCAGCAGCGACAGCGACTCACGCAGTCGCGCCACCTTGGCCGATGCGGCCTGGGCCTGGTCGAACAGTTCGCCGACGCGGCTGGTGCCCGACTGGTTGGCCAGCAGCCCCCAGCCGCCCAGCGCCAGCAGCGCCAGCGTGACGAGGCCGATGACGAGGTGGAAGCGGGTGCGGATGCTGAATCGTTGAAGCAGGTTCATGGTGCGTCGCAAGAGAAAGATGAAACATTCTGGTTCGCCGCTGGCCACCGCCATCGTCCGAAAAACGGCCGCTTCGCGAGAGAATGCACCGCCATGACCAGCGATTTCACCAATTCACCGCGTTGGAAACACGACGGCGTCAGCGTGGTGCCAGGCGACCGGCTCGACCCGAACACCGCGCAGACTCCAGGCATGGACCGCAAGGCCGCCATCAACCTGGCGCGGGTCGGCGCGCAAAAACTCTGGGCCGGCACCGTGCACATCCACCCCGACGCCAAGACCGGCGCCCACCACCATGGCGCGCTGGAAAGCGTGATCTACATCGTCAAGGGCCGGGCACGCATGCGCTGGGGCGAGGCGCTTGAATTCACCGCCGAGGCCGGCCCGGGCGACTTCATCTACGTGCCGCCCTTCGTGCCGCACCAGGAGATCAACGCCAGCGCCACCGAAACGCTGGAATGTGTGCTGGTGCGCAGCGACGGCGAAGCCGTGGCGGTGAACCTGGACATCGAACCCGCGGAAAAGCCCGAAAACGTGCCGTGGATCGACCCGATCCACCGAAGCTGATGATTTCGTCACACTCGCGGCCCTTTGGAAACCATGCCGATCATCCGAAGGGATGATGAACATGCGAGGGTTGTGGGAATGAACAAGGCACTCTGCACCGCCGGCCTGCTGTGGGCGCTGGCCGGCGCCGCCGGAACGGCCGCCGCGGCCGACGGCAACGAGCCGACGATGCGCGCCGCGGTCGAGACGGCGCTGTGGCCGGGCGACATCGTGCGCGCCGCCGACCGCTACCTGCGCGACCACCCCGATGGCGCCGGCGCCGAAGCCGTGCGCACGCTGCGCCTGCGTGCCGGCGACACCTGGCAGATCGTCAGCCGCAACGACGTGCAGCTCTACCGCAGTGCCTTCGTGCCACGCGAGAGCGGTGAAACGCTGCAGGACATGCACCGGGCTTCGCTCGGTGACCGCGCCGCCGCCGTGCGCCTGGCCCATGCCAGCCAGCGCGCCGGCGACGCGCAAAGCCAGCAACGTTACGTCGGCTGGCTGCAGCTGGCGTCGCAGCTCGGCGACGACCGCGCCAGCTACGAACTGGCGCTGCACTTCCGCCGCACCGACCAGTTGGTGCTGGCCGCGCGCTACGAAGCGGTGGCCATCGCCCTGGGCTACCAGCCGGCGCCCGGCCTCGACAACGTGCGCAAGTAGCGCCGCCGGCGGGTGCCGAGGGCCGTCGCTATGATGGCCCGAGGAGACAACACACCCGCATGTTCGACTACATCATCGTCGGCGGCGGTTCCGCCGGCTGCGTGCTCGCCGCACGCCTGAGCGAGAACCCCGAGACCAGCGTCTGTCTGCTCGAAGCCGGCCCGGTCGACCGCAGCGTGCTCATCCACTGCCCTGCCGGCCTGGCCGTGCTGGCGCAGACCGGCCAGGCCAACTGGGCCTTCCAGACCGTGCCGCAGCCGGGGCTGAACGGCCGCCGCGGCTACCAGCCCCGTGGCAAGGTGCTGGGCGGGTCGAGTTCGGTCAACGCAATGATCTACCTGCGCGGCCAGGCCGCCGACTACGACGGCTGGGCCGCCGCTGGCAACCCCGGCTGGGGCTGGAGCGACGTGCTGCCGGTGTTCAAGCGCAGCGAGCACAACGAACGCGGCGCCGATGCCTGGCATGGCATGGGCGGGCCGTTGAACGTGATGGATCTGCGCAGCCCGAACCGCTTCGGCCCGGTGTTTGTCGAAGCGGCACGCCAGGCCGGCATCGCCGCCAACACCGACTTCAACGGTGCGGTGCAGGAAGGCGCGGGCGCCTACCAGGTGACACACAAAAACGGCGAACGTTTCAGCGCTGCCAAGGCCTATCTGACACCGAACCTCGGGCGCAAGAACCTGCAGGTGATCACCGGCGCGCAGGTGCAGCGGGTGCTGCTCGAAGGCCGGCGTGCGGTGGGGGTCGAACTGCGCCAGGGCGCTGCCACACGCACGCTGCAAGCCCGGCGCGAGGTCGTTCTCAGTGCCGGTGCGCTGCAATCGCCGCAGTTGCTGATGCTGTCAGGCATCGGGCCCGGCGCGCATCTGCAGCAGCATGGCGTGAAGGTCCAGCACGACCTGCCGGGTGTCGGCCAGCACCTGCACGACCATGTCGACGTGGTGCAGGTGGTCGACGCGCCGCACTTGAAGGACTTGTTCGGCCTCTCTCTGGCCGGCGCCTGGCGTGCGCTGCAAGGCATTGTCGAATGGCGGCGCCAGCGCAGCGGCATGCTGACGACCAACTTCGCCGAAGCCGGTGCCTTCATCCGCAGCAGCCCCGATGTCGAGCGGCCCGACCTGCAACTGCACTTCGTCATCGGCAAGCTCGTCGACCACGGCCGCAAGACGGCGTTCGGCCACGGTTATTCGTGCCACGTCTGCCTGCTGCGGCCGAAAAGCCGCGGCAGCGTCACGCTGGCCAGCAGCGACCCGATGGCGCCGCCGGCCATCGACCCGGCTTTTTTTGCCGAGCGCGACGATCTGGAACGCCTGATCGGCGGCTTCAAGCAGATGCGCCACGTCCTGCAGCAGCCGGCACTGGCGGCCTACAGCGGCCGTGAACTGGCCACCTCGGCCGCGGCGGTGGACGACGCGCAGATCGAAGCCTTCATCCGCAACCATGCCGACACCATCTACCACCCGGTGGGCAGTTGCCGCATGGGCCCCGGCCCGGGCGACGTGGTCGACGCGCAGCTGCGTGTGCACGGGGTCGATGGCCTCCGGGTGGTCGACGCGTCGATCATGCCCAGCATCGTTTCCGGCAACACCAACGCGCCGACGATCATGATCGCCGAGAAAGCCGCGGACTTCATGAAGGCGGCGGCATGACGATCAAGCTGTCTGTGCTGGACCAGTCGGTGGCCTGCGCCGGCCGCGGCGAAGACGACGCGCTGCGCGACACGCTGGCGCTGGCCCAACATTGCGAAGCGCTCGGCTACCAGCGGTTCTGGGTCAGCGAACACCACAGCCTGCCGACCATCGTCGGCAGCGCGCCCGAGATCCTGATGGCGGCGATTGCCGCGCGCACCACACACATCCGCATCGGCAGCGCCGGCGTGATGCTGCCGCACTACTCGGCGCTGAAGGTGGCCGAGCAGTTCCGTGTGCTCGACGCACTGGCGCCGGGCCGCATCGACCTCGGGGTCGGCCGCGCACCGGGTGGCGACATGCGCACGGCCATCGCGCTGAACCCGAACGCCCAGCATGCCGCCGACCAGTTTCCGCAGCAGGTGGTGGACCTACAGGCCTGGACCCGCGGCCAGCGCCACCAGGGCATCTGGGCGCACCCGCGGCCACCGGCCGACAGCGGCACCAAGCGTGTGCCCGAGCTCTGGATCCTCGGCAGTTCGAACTACGGCGCGCAGCTCGCGGCCCACCTGGGCCTGCCGTATGCGTTCGCTTACTTCTTCACCGACGGCCAGGGCTGCGAGCAGGCGCTGGAGCTCTACCGCAGCCAGTACCGGCCGAGCGAGCGCCACCCGCTGCCACAGGCGACGATCTGCGTCTGGGCGCTGGCCGCCGATGGCAGCGACGACGCCCGGCACCATGCGCTGAGCCGCGAGCGCTGGCGCCTGGACCGGCAGCGTGGCCTGCTCGGGCCGCTGCGCGCCCCGGCCTCCATCGTCGAACAGGGTTTCACCGAGGACGAACTGCCGGCGCTGAACGCCAGCCGGGCCAAAGCCTTTGTCGGTACCGCCGCCGAGGTCGGCACACAACTGCGCGCCCTGGCGGCGCAGCTGGCGCTGGACGAACTGGTGGTCAACACCTGGGCGCACGAGCCTGCGGCGCGCCGGCGCTCGTATGCGCTGCTGGCGCGGGAGTTCGAACTCGTTGCCTGGAGAGAGTGAATCATATGAGCTATTATTTAAGCTCATTCGATCAATCCTCTATGGCCATAGATCTGCGGCATCGGAAGGCCAGATTGCCGGGCTCCTTTCCCGCATCCTGGAGCTTCGCCAACATCTTCGATTTCGACCCCATTCAGCGCGTGCAGGTGATCAAGCAGGGGCTGCCGGCCACCGTGCTCGGCGACATGGCAGCGCGCATGGGAATGAGCAAGGAGAAGCTGTACTTCACGCTCGGCCTGCCGCGGGCGACCGTGGAGCGCAAGGCACGCGAGTCCAAACCCCTGTCGCCCGAAGAGAGCTCCCGGGTTCTGGGCATCGGGCATCTTGTCGGACAAGTCGAGCGCATGCTCGCGGAATCGGGGCAAGCCGAGGGGTTCGACGCGGCAGCCTGGGTGGCGCGGTGGATCGAGCGGCCGGTTCCGGCGCTGGGTGGAATGCGGCCTGCCGAGTTGATGGACACGGCTGAAGGGCAGAGCATCGTTTCCAACCTGCTCAGCCGGCTGCAGTCAGGCGCGTATTCGTGACCGTGTTTCTTTGGCGCATCGCATCTGATGCGCCGGAGTGGGAAGCCCACGATCTCTCCGGAAAAGGTGCAGAGGTCACCGGCGGGCGCTGGAACCGCAAAGGCAAACCGGTGGTGTACTGCGCCACCACGATCTCGCTCGCGGTGCTTGAGACGGCTGCGCACATCGAAGCCGATGATCTGCCGATGAACCGGTTCGTCGTATGCGTGGAGGTGCCCGATGGTGCCTGGGCGGCGCGCGTGGTACGAAGCGCAGCCTCGCTGCCTGTGGGGTGGACAGCGCGGCCCGAGGGCCGGGTCTCGCTGGACGTCGGAGATACCTGGCTGGCCAGCGGCGCATCGGCCTTGATGGAAGTGCCTTCGGTGGTCGTGCACGAGGAGAGCAACGTCCTGATCAATCCCAGGAACTCCGACGCAGCCAAGCTCAAATCGTGGAAGCTGCGGCCGTGGTTCTTCGACGAACGATTGAAGCGCTGACGGCGCCCGACCACAGCACCAACCAGCCCAGAAACACGAACCCCTCTGAACCTTGCAGTTCAGAGGGGCGGACGGCCGCGGCCGCCAATGGGGCTCCGGAGATATGAGGTCCGGGGCTCCTGATGCGCAGTGACTGCGCCATCGGGGGTTGCCTGCAAGCAGGCACCTCAACAGTAGGCGAAGACCGCCGGCGCCGCAAGCGGCATTTGCGGCATCAACGTGAACTTTGTAAGCCCGCGAGCACGGCTTCGACGCGGGCTTCGACCGCCGGGTCCATCACGATCGGCCGGCCCCATTCGCGGCTGGTTTCGCCGGGCCACTTGTGGGTGGCGTCCAGCCCCATCTTGCCGCCCAGGCCGCTGACGGGTGATGCGAAGTCCAGGTAGTCGATCGGCGTCTGTTCCACCAGCGTCGTATCGCGCACCGGGTCCATGCGCGTGGTGATGGCCCACACCACTTCCTGCCAGCTGCGGATGTCGACATCGTCGTCGGTGACGACGATGAACTTGGTGTACATGAACTGGCGCAGAAAGCTCCACAGGCCGAACATCACGCGCTTGGCATGGCCCGGGTAGGCCTTCCTGATCGAGATGATCGCCATGCGGTAACTGCAGCCTTCGGGCGGCAGGTAGAAGTCGACGATCTCGGGAAACTGCTTCTGCAAGATGGGCACGAACACCTCGTTCAGCGCCACGCCCAGCACCGCCGGTTCGTCGGGCGGCTTGCCGGTGTAGGTGGAGTGGTAGATCGGGTCGCGGCGGTGTGTCAGCCGGTCGATGCGGAACACCGGGAACCAGTCCTGTTCGTTGTAGTAGCCGGTGTGGTCGCCGAACGGGCCTTCCAGCGCATGCAGATAGCCGCCCACTTCCTTGAGCTTCACGCCGCGCTCCGACTCGCCGCCGAAACCCGGCGCGGCCGGCGGGATGTGGCCTTCAAGCACGATCTCGGCGCTGGCCGGCACCTGCAAAGGCAGGCCTTCGCCGACGCCCGAGGCCACCACCTCGGTGCGGCTGCCGCGCAGCAGGCCGGCGAACTGGTATTCCGACAGGCTGTCGGGCACCGGCGTCACGGCGCCCAGGATGGTGGCCGGGTCGGCGCCCAGCGCCACCGCGATCGGGAATGGCCGGCCGGGGTTGGCCCTTGCGAACTCGCGGAAGTCGAGCGCGCCGCCGCGGTGGGCGAGCCAGCGCATGATGACTTCGCGGCGGCCGATCACCTGCTGCCGGTAGATGCCCAGGTTTTGCCGCAGCCGCGGCGCCGCCACACCCTGCGGCCCACGTGTGATGACGAGGCCCCAGGTGATCAGCGGCCCGGCGTCGCCCGGCCAGCAGGTCTGCACCGGCAGCGCGCCGAGGTCGACGTCAGCGCCTTCGTGCACGATCTCCTGGCACGGCGCCTGGCGCAGCTGCGACGGTTTCATGTCCCACAGCGCTTTCGCCATTTGTAACAGCCGGCCGGCGTCCTTCAACCCTTTCGGCGGCTCGGGTTCTTTCAGGCTGGCGAGCAGCCGTCCCACATCGCGCAGCTCGTTTGCAGACGCCGCACCCATGCCCAGGGCCACTCGTTCAGGGGTGCCGAACAGGTTGATGAGGCAGGGAATTTTGTAACCGGCGGGGTTCGTGAAGAGCACCGCCGGACCGCCGGCACGCAGCAGTTTGTCGCCGATTGCCGTCATTTCCAGCACTGGAGACACCGGTTCGGCCACCTTTCTGAGTGCATCCCGGCTTTCGAGCTGGTCCATGAAGTCCCGAAGATCGCGATACTTCATTACTTTCTAGTCTCACTAGTTAGTTTCATATTCTTGACCGCGTATGAGGCGCTTCCTAGAATTCGTCTCAACCTGAAACTTCAGGGTTTACCCGAGTCCTCGACGGTGGGAGCGAGAGGACCGGAGGCCACCAGTCCCGCCGCAGCTGCGGCCCTGTTTGCAGGGCCGTGGCTGACGGCGGTCGATTATGGTCGTCGCCCCCCATGCTGCGCCTTGGCCAGCAGGTCGGGTTTGGCGACGGTATGGGAAGAGGAATGCGATGAGAGCTACAGCCCTGCTGCGCGACGCGCAGCGAGCCGCGCGTCGGTCGCTCACGGTGTTCATCCGTGACGTGGGTCACGGATTGCTGGAAATCGGCCACAACACCCTGGCGGTACTGGGCCTGGCGGTCGTGGCGGCGCTGGTGTTTGCCGTCGGCCGCGCCGACTTGCGCAACCAGGCCGAAACGCTGGCCTTCGAATGGCTGCAGGAACGCCACGAAGAACGTGTGCTGGCCTCGGGCGACATGCTGTCCGGCGTGGCCGAGCCAGAAGCGATCAACCGCGCCACCGCCACCGACCCGGCCGGGCTGACACGCCAGCAGGCCGCCGTGGCGAAGTGGATCGCGCGCCGCTACAAGGTGGCGCCGGAACCGATCAGCGCCCTGGTGCAGGAAGCCTGGGCCATCGGCCAGCGCGCCGGCCTGGACCCGACGCTGATCCTGGCCATCATGGCGGTCGAATCCAGCTTCAACCCGTTTGCGCAAAGCCCCGTCGGCGCCCAGGGCCTGATGCAGGTGATGACCCGTGTGCACAACGACAAGTACGAGTCCTTCGGCGGCAACCACGCCGCCTTCGACCCCATCAGCAACCTGCGTGTCGGTGTCCAGGTGCTCAAGGAATGCATCGCACGCGCCGGCAGCCTGCAAGAAGGGCTGCGCCACTACGTCGGCGCGGCGCTGATCGAAGGCGACGGCGGTTATGTCGGCCGTGTGCTTTCGGAACAGGTCTACATGCGCAAGGTGGCCGACGGCAAAGGCGTGCCGGTGAATGCCCCGACGCTGCTGCCCGCGGTGCACGAGGCCCCACTCACGCCGGCGGCACCGGCCGCGCCGGTGGCCGAAGCGCGCACCGACCAAGTGGCGCTGCTGCGCTGAACGGCGCCTTCCTCCGCTACACTGAAACCCTGCGCAACTGGCGATAGGGGCAGCCGGCAACGGCCCCGCCCCGAGGTGGACGACCACCGGGAAGCGCAGGTCGGCACAGGGCCACACAGCCCGCTGCCGACAGCCCGCCGTGCGCCTGGGCAGCCCTCGACCCCATGCCTTGCCATGGGGCACTCGAAGGCCCTTCATCCCTGAAGAGGACTGCCATGTTCGACCGTTCCCAATCCACCCTTGCCAACGTCGACCCCGAAATCTGGGCCGCCGTGCAGGCCGAAGACCGCCGCCAGGAAGAGCACATCGAGCTCATCGCGTCGGAGAACTACACCAGCCCGGCCGTGATGGCCGCCCAGGGCTCGCAGCTCACCAACAAATATGCCGAGGGTTACCCGGGCAAGCGCTACTACGGCGGCTGCGAAAACGTCGACGTCGTCGAGACGCTGGCGATCGAACGCCTGAAAACGCTGTTCGGCGCCAACTTCGCCAACGTGCAGGCCAATTCGGGCTCGCAAGCCAACCAGGCCGTGTTCTTCGCCCTGCTGCAGCCGGGCGACACCATCATGGGCATGAGCCTGGCCGAAGGCGGCCACCTCACCCACGGCATGCCGCTGAACATGAGCGGCAAGTGGTTCAAGGTCGTCAGCTACGGCCTGGACGCTGCCGAAGCCATCGACTACGACGCGATGGAGAAGCTGGCGCACGAGACAAAACCCAAGCTCATCATCGCCGGCGCTTCGGCCTACAGCCTGCACATCGACTTCGAGCGTTTCGCCAAGGTCGCCAAGGCGGTGGGCGCGTATTTCATGGTCGACATGGCGCATTACGCCGGGCTCATCGCCGCCGGCGTGTACCCGAACCCGGTGCCGTTTGCCGATGTCGTCACCAGCACCACGCACAAGAGCCTGCGCGGGCCGCGCGGCGGCATCATCCTGATGAACGATGAAGCCATCGCGAAGAAGATCAACAGCGCCATCTTCCCCGGCATCCAAGGCGGGCCGCTGATGCACGTGATTGCCGGCAAGGCGGTGGCGTTCAAGGAAGCGCTGACGCCCGAGTTCAAGGCCTACCAGCAGCAGGTGGCGGCCAACGCGAAGGTGCTGGCAGAAACGCTGATCGCACGCGGCCTGCGCATCGTCAGCGGCGGCACCCAGAGCCACGTGATGCTGGTCGACCTGCGGCCCAAGGGCCTGACGGGCAAGGAAGCCGAAGCCATCCTCGGCGAAGCCCACATGACCTGCAACAAGAACGGCATCCCGAACGACCCGCAAAAGCCGATGGTCACCAGCGGCATCCGCCTGGGCACCCCGGCCATGACGACACGCGGCTTCAAGGAAGAACAGGCGCGCCAGACCGCGCACCTGATCGCCGACGTGCTGGACAACCCGCACGACGCGGCGAACCTGGCCGCGGTGCGCGCCAAGGTCGCGGCGCTGACGCGCGACTTCCCCGTCTACCGCTGAAGCGCACCGGACACCAAGCCGCATGCGCTGCCCGTATTGCGGCCACGACGAAACCCAGGTCGTCGAAACCCGCGAGTCCGACGAAGGCGGCGTCATCCGCCGCCGCCGCCGCTGCCTGGGCTGCGACAAACGGTTCACCACCTACGAGCGCATCGAGATCGCGATGCCGGCGGTGGTGAAGAAGGACGGCGCGCGGGTCGAGTTCGACCCCGCGAAGATGCGCGCATCGATGCTGCTGGCGCTGCGCAAGCGGCCGGTCAGCGTCGAGCAGGTCGACGCCGCGATCGAACGCATCCAGGACAAGCTGCTCGCCAGCGGCGCCCGCGAACTGCCGAGCGCACGGGTGGGTGAACTCGTGATGCGCGAACTGAAGCGCATGGACAAGGTCGGCTACGTGCGCTTCGCCTCGGTGTACCGCAGCTTCGAGGATGTCGACGAGTTCCGGCAGCTGATCCGGGACATCTGAGCACCCCCCACCGGGGCACCCCCGCCGGAGGGAACCCGGTCGGTGCCACCCTTCGACACCGCCGCGCGGGGGACGCGGAAATCACGGCCGTTTTCTACAGTGACACCACACCGTCACCCAAGGAAACGCCGATGAACACCGCTGCCACCCAACGCCGCCAACGTGGCCTGACTCTCGTCGAAACGATGATCGTGCTGGCCGTCATCGCGGTGGCCGCGGGTGTCGTTGCACCCAGCTTCGAACAGGCCCGCGAGCGCCGGCATGTCGAAGGCATCGCGGCGCAGCTGGAAACCGACTTCGCCTACACCCGCAGCCTGGCAGTGGCGCAGAACCGCACGCTGCGCATGAACTTCGCCGACGACCGCTGCTACGTCGTGCACGCCGGCAGCCCCACCACCTGCACCTGCGCCGCCGACGGCAGCGCCAGCTGCAGCAGCGGCGCCGACGTGCTGCGGGTCGTGCAGCTGGCGCCGGGCACGCCGGCAACGATGGTGTCGAACAGCAAGTCGATCGGTTTCGACGCGATGAAGGGCACGGTCACGCCGACGGCCACGGTGAAGGTCATCGGCACCCGCGGCGCCACGCTGCACAACGTCATCAACCTGATGGGCCGGGTGCGCAGCTGCGCGCCGGCACCCGGCCTGCCGGGCCACAAGACCTGCTGACCCCCGGGTTGCGGGGTCGCGGACAGACGGCGCACCGGCGGCGACAAACGGCGAGCCCGGCGCCAACCACTCCGGATAATGAAGTCACCATGCGCCCTGCCTGCCACACCGCCACAACCGATTGCCGATCAGCGCGCGGCTTCTCGCTGATCGAGCTGATGATCGCGGTGGCTGTCGTCGGCATCCTGGCCGCCGTGGCGTTGCCGATCTTCAATGATTCGATCCGCAAGAGCCGGCGGGCGGAGGCTTTCGCGTCGCTATCTGGCATCCAGCAGGCGCAGGAGCGCTGGCGCTCCAACAACAACAAGTACGCCGACGACACCAAGCTGACCACGGCGGCGCCTGGCGGCCTGGGGCTCGCTGCCACGACGGCAGGTGGCTACTACGCGCTGACCATCGACGCGCCGCTTGCCGCTGCCCCGAGCCCGGCGACGGATTCGACGGACCACATGGTCACCGCCACGGCCACGGCCGGCACTTCGCAGGCCGCTGACGGCACCTGTGTGCGCTTGCGGATCCGCAGCACCGGCGGCAACGTCTTTTATGGCTCGGCGGCTGCAAGCGGCAGCTTCGACGAGTCGACCGGCAACCGTTGCTGGGCCCGCTAATGCGCCGCCAACACGCATTCACGCTGATCGAGTTGCTCGTCGCGGTTGCCGTTGTGGCCATCGTGCTGACGATCGCCGTGCCTTCATTTTTCGATTACCTGCTAGTGCAGCGCCTGAAGAGCATCAACGCGCAACTGGTGACCGACTTCAACTTCGCGCGCAGCGAGGCGGTGACACGCAACACCATCTCGCGCGTGGTCTTCGACGACAACGCGACACTGACCTGCTACACGATCTTCACGAATCCGGTCAACCCCAGTGCCCTCCAGGTGCCCGTGTCGCAGCGCTGCGACTGCAAACTCGGTCCGGGTTTGGCCTGCTCTACCAGCAACGCCAACGCCGCGTTGCTGTCGACCGAGATCCGCACTGTGCAGGTGCTGCGCTCGAGCGGAGTGACGGTTCTCGCGCCGGGCAATGCGACCACAGGTACGGGTTCGCCCGCGGTGGGCTTCAACAACGTCACCGGTGGCCTGCTCGGCATTCCCAACGATCAGGGCGCCATTGCCGTCAACGCGTTCACCGCGGAAACGGCGATCAGCTCGACTCGGCTGTTACGCACGGTGCTCGGCAGGGCCGGCCGGCCGACGGTGTGCAGCGTCGGCAGCAGCCTCGGAGCCTCAGCATGCTGATCGCGGCGCGTCTGCAGCGGCCCATGCGGGCGGCCCAGCGCGGGCTCTCGCTGGTGGAACTGATGGTGGGACTGGCCGTCGGGCTGCTCGTCGTGGCCGGTGCGGCACTGGTGTCGTCGTCACAGCTGAGCGACAGCCGGCGCCTGCTGGTCGAGACGCAAATGCAGCAGGATCTGCGCGCCGCCGCTGACATCATCACGCGCGAACTGCGGCGCACGGGTTCATGGGGCTACAGCGACTTCGCTCGCGACACAGTCTTTTCGGCAGCGACGCCGTCACCCGTGGTGAATGCCTTCACCAGCATCACGATAACGCCGCTGACGGTTGACAGCGACGAGATCGCTTACCGCTACTACCGTACGACCGGGGTACCCCCCACCACCGGCACATTCGGCTTTCGCCTCAACGCCGATGCAATCGAATCCAACATCGATGGCACCGCTTACCAGCAGCTCACCGACAGCCGGGTCATGAAGGTCACGAAGTTCAAGGTCACCCAGACCGACGGCCCGCCTGTGCAGCTGGCCTGCTCGAAAGAGTGCCCTGGTCCCGGCGGCGGCACCGCCTGCTATCCGACCTGGACCGTGCGCGAACTCGCCATCGACATCACCGGCGTGGCGGTTGCCGATGCTTCCATCGTGCGCAGCATCCGCACGATGACCAAGTTGCGCAACGACCTGTTGACACCCAGCGCCGCAGGCCAGGTGTGCCCGCCATGAAGCCATCCCACCGCCAACCGATGCAGCACCAGCGCGGGGTCGCGACCCTGGTGGTGGTGCTGGTCCTGTTTTTCATCGTCTCGATGGTCGCGGCCTACACCAACCGCAACCTGATCTTCGAACAGCGCACTGCGGCCAACCAGTACCGATCGACACTGGCGATGGAAACCGCGCAGGCCGGTCTCGAATGGGCCAAGGCGATGCTGAACCACGGCCGCATCACCGCCACCTGCCAACCCAGCACATCGACAACCGACACCAGCTTCCGCGAGCGCTACCTGAGCGCAGATGCCAACGGCCTCATCACCATCATCAACGTGCTCGGCACCACCGCGACGGCCACCAACGTCAGCGAGCAGTTGACGCCGTCGTGTGTCTTCAACGGCACGGGCTGGGACTGCGACTGCCCAAGCAATGCAGCACCGTCGCTGACACCACCGACGGGCGACGCAGTGCGGCCGGCATTCCGCGTCCGGATGGTGCGGGCCACTGTTGGCGGCCGTCCCGGCATGGTCCGCATCGAAGCCGTCGGCTGCACCAGGCTCAGCAGCGACTGCCTGAGCTTCCTGGGCCAAGGCGAAACAAGCGAAGGCCGCGCCATCGCCACCGAACTGGTGGCACTGGCTGGCGGCCTGCCGAGCCCGCCGCTGGCGGCGTTGACTGCGGGCGGCGGCGTCGACGTCGGTGGTGCCGCAATGGCCTTGTACAACCCCGACCGGGATTCCGGCGGCACGACGATCCAGGCGGTGGGCCCCGTCAACACGACCAACCTCGTGCTCAGCACCGTGCCCGGCTCACCGGGCGCCGGTTCGGTGATCGACAACGACACCACGCTGCCGAACAGCGCCGACCGCATGTTCAGCGGCGTCTTCAACATGTGGCCTGCCACTTACCAGCTGCAGCCGGCGACGGTGGTGCTCGACGCCACATCCAGCGGCTGCAGTGCGGGCGGCTGTACCGCCGCGGGCGTGCGCACGGCCTTGTCGCTGAACCCGGGGCGCGTGATCTGGATCACCGGTGACCTGACGGTCGACAGCGCAGGCGACATCGGTTCGGCGACCGCGCCAGCGCTGCTGATCGTCAACGGCGACCTCAGCTTCACCACCGCGGCCACAGTCTACGGTCTGGTCTACACGCGCACCGGCACCTGGCTGACGGCAGGCACCGGCACCGTGCGCGGCGCCGTCGTCGCGGAAGGCCACGTCAGCGGCACCGGCACGCCGAACCTGGTCTACGACGCCGATGTGCTGCGGCGGCTGCGCCTGGGCAGCGGCTCGTTTGTGCTCGTGTCCGGCGGCTGGAAGGACTTCTGCTCCACGGGCACCGGCGCGATCACCACTGGTGGCCTCGGATGCTGAGCGCCATGCACCACCTCCTTCACCCCACAACACAGAGCCGCCGGCAACCGATCGGGCAGCGCGGCGTCTCGCTGATCGAAGCGCTCGTCGCGCTGGCGGTGATGGCGTTCGGCATCCTCGGTGTCGTCGGTGTGCAGCTGACCCTGCGCAACAACGGCGACGTCGCCAAGCAGCGGGCACAGGCCGTGCGCATTGCGCAAGAGGCCATCGAGGAATGGCGCAGCTTCACGGTACTGGCACTGCCGCCGGGACCCACGCCGCACACCCGGTCGTACGCGATGATTGCCACGGCCGCCTCGGCGGCCGTGCCGAGTTCGATGACCGGCACCACCAACACCGCCTACGAGATCACGCGCGCCGTCACCACAACGGCCGACCCGCCCAGCAAGTCGGTGCAAGTCACCGTCGGCTGGCCTGACCGCACCGGCGCGATGCAGAGTGTCGTGCTGACCTCCCGCATCGCGGGCATCCTGCCCGAGCTGTCGGGTTCGCTGTCGGTCCCGGCGCGCAGTCTCAACAACCAGCAGCTGCGCGGCCGCAACAGCGCCATTCCGGTCACTGCCGTCGACCTCAACGACGGTTCCAACACCAGCACCTTCACGCCACCCGGCGCTGCGACCGGCATCACCTGGGTCTTCAATAACACCACCGGGCTGATCACCAGCCTGTGCAACCCGTTTCCAGGAAGCTGTACACCCAGCTCGGCGACGCTGCTCTCCGGCTTTGTGCGCTTCACGTTCGGCACGAGCCCGCCGAATGGCGCCAACGCAGAGTTTCCGACGACACCGACGCCGACCTCGCCGTTCACGTTCGACATCGAGGTGCACACCGCGGTGCCGCCCGCCACCGTGACGCCTGCCACACTGCCCTCTGCCACCTCAGTGGTGCTGTGCTACGAGCAGTTCAGCAGCGCCTGGGTCGCTTACCACTGCGCCGTGCCGCTGCCCGCGGCGCCGGCCACGGCCTGGAACGGCACGACGGTGATGACCGGGCTCACTTTGGCCACCACCGTGGCCAGCGACACCGACGCGACGCACTTCCGTGTCTGCCGCTACACGTCCGCGCCGGACAACGCCACCGTTGTGAGCAACGTCGAACACCCGCTGAGCTACAGCAACGTGTCGACATCGCTCATCAACCAGAACTTCCTGCTCATCCAGGCCGGCAATGGCAGTGTCGTGTTTGCCTGTCCGGGCGACGACACGACGACGCCGTTCATCAGCGGCAATACACTGCCGCATCAGCCTGCCAGCTGAGCGCGAGCGACCCGGACGCTCGGCGATCATCAGGTATGGCATGACGGTTGCTGTTCGAATTCACTCGCGTCTTGCGTGTCCGTGTCGACTGGCTGTGCAGGCCCGGCCGGCTCCAGACAGTTTGATGTCGACACCCTTTACAAGGGGTCGGCACGCAAATGGGGGGCTGACGCTAAGTGATTGATCTGTATGATTCATTTCAGTTGGCGTGGCGCTTGCTTGTTACGTCTCAATCTCACCTGGTGTCGGCCTTGAACGGCCACGGAGCCCAAGCATGAAATCGCGTTGTCTGTCTGTTCAAACGGCGTTGCTGGTTGCGGTGCTCGCCACCACCGTTTCGTCGGCGCAAGCTGAGCTGGTCTACAGCCCCTACTTCGCCAGCGCGAACGTGGCCGGTGACATCGGTTCCCCCGCAGCACTCCCAGTGAAGCAGGCGCGCACCGATTTCCTGGACATGGTGACGGGCGTCAAGACCGAAACCCTGGAAGGCATCGCCGCCGGTACCAGCGCCAGCGGCGCGAAGCTCTTCGGCGGTTCGGTCACGATCGTGCCGCCAGCCACGGGCGAAATCACCAACGTCACCGACAACGGCTCGGGAGCGACCGGCCGCTTCAACACCACGGCCGGCTGCGATCTGGCGACCGCCTGCAACTTCCTCGAGACCGCCTACAACTTCACCCTGGACTTTGGCGGCAATTATTCGGCATTCGCCTTTTTCGGCACCGACTTCTCCGACTTCAACGGCTCGATCTACCTCGACCTGCTCGAAAGAGACAGTTCGGGCAATCTGGTGACTGTCGCCGGCACGCACATCCTGATCTCCGGCCCCGTTGGCAGCGGCGCCCTGGTCCTCGTTGACGGCACGGGCGACGGCTCGCTGCTGCACTTCGGCTTGACCGACAACGCGCGCGCCTATGCTGGTGTCAGCTTCAGCGTGCTACAAACCGCGACCGACCCGATCAATTACGACTACCTCGGCTTCGACGATCTGGCACTCGGCACCTTTGCCGGCGCGCCCGTCCCCGAACCCGCCACCCTGGCCCTCGTCGCCCTGAGCCTGGCCGGCCTGGCCGCCTCGCGCCGCAAGGCCCAGCCCAAGCGCTGAGTCTTCTGCACCGCACCAGCGGGCGGGCGCCGACAGGCGGCCCGCCCGTTTTGCTTGGGCGGCTGCCTGCACACCCCCGCCGCCTACAATCAGCCCTATGTCGATTGCCCCTGTCCCCGAGCTGGTGGCCGAGCTCGCCGCCGGCCGCATGGTCATCCTCGTCGACGAGGAAGACCGCGAAAACGAGGGTGACCTCGTGCTCGCCGCCGAACACGTCACGCCCGAGGCCATCAACTTCATGGCGCGCCATGCCTGCGGCCTGATCTGCCTGACGCTCACGCGCGAGCGCTGCGAACGCCTGCAGCTGCCGCCGATGGCCAGCCGCAACGGCACCAAACACGGCACCGCTTTCACGGTGTCGATCGAAGCCGCCAGCGGCGTCACCACCGGCATCTCGGCCGCCGACCGTGCGCGCACCGTCGCCGCGGCGGTGGCGCGCGACGCCACGCCGGCGAGCCTGGTGCAGCCCGGCCACATCTTCCCGCTGCAGGCGCAGGACGGCGGCGTGCTGATGCGCGCCGGCCACACCGAAGCCGGCTGCGACCTGGCCGGCATGGCCGGCCTGCTGCCCGCGGCCGTGATCTGCGAGATCATGAAGGACGACGGCACGATGGCGCGGCTGCCCGACCTGGAGGTCTTCGCGCGTGAACACGGCCTGAAGATCGGCACCATCGCCGACCTCATCGGCCACCGCAGCCGCAACGAGACGCTGATCCAGCGCGCCGGTTCGCGCCGCATCACCACACCGCAGGGCGAGTTCGACTGCACCGCCTTCCGCGACAAGAGCGGCGGCCTGCACCTGGCGCTGAGCCACGGCCGCTGGACCGAGAGCGACGAGGTGCCGGTGCGTGTGCACGAGCCCTTCACCGTGTTCGACATGCTCGATTCCGGCGGCTGCGGCCATTCCTGGCCGCTGCCGCATGCGCTGGCCGTGCTGCACGAAAGCCACCATGGCGTGGCCGTGCTGCTGAACTGTTCACACGATGTCGATGCCTTGCTGCCGCAGCTGCTGCCCGCGGCCGAGCGCCCGGTGGCCGTGGCGCGCGCCCAGATGGACCTGCGCACCTACGGCGTCGGCGCGCAAATCCTGCGTGAACTCGGTGTGCGCCGCATGAAGCTGCTGGGCAGCCCGCGGCGCATGCCCAGCATGGCGGGCTACGGCCTCGAAGTCACCGGTTTTGTCAGCGCCCCGGCCTGAAGGAGAAGAGCAAGATGCAAGCAGCCGACAAGGGCACGACGGGCGAACTCATCGGCGAGGGCCTGCGCATCGGCATCGTGCGCGCGCGTTTCAACGACGCCATCACCGGCAAGCTGGCCGACGCCTGTTATTCCGAACTCGACCGGCTTGAGGTCGACCCGGGCGACATCAAGCACGTCACCGTGCCCGGCGCGCTTGAAGTGCCGATCGTCCTGAAGGCGATGGCCGACTCGGGCGATTTCGACGCCCTCATCGCGCTGGGCTGCATCATCCGCGGCGAGACCTACCACTTCGAACTGGTGGCCAACGAAAGCGGCGCCGGCGTCAGCCGCGTCGCGCTCGACCACCAGGTGCCGATCGCCAACGCCATCCTCACCGTCGAGAACGAAGCCCAGGCCTGGGCCCGTGCCGAAGAAAAAGGCCGCGACGCAGCGCGGGTGGCGGTCGAGATGGCCAACCTGCTGGAAGACCTCACTTGAGCACCGAAACTCCGCCCAAAGCGCCCGCGGCGGCGCCCAAGCGCGCGCCGCCGAAGTCGGCACGCCGCCGCTCGCGCGAGATTGCGCTGCAAGGCCTGTACGAATGGCTGGTCTCGGGCGCCGAGGCCGCCGTCATCGATGCCCACATGCACGAGCAGGACGGTTTCGAGAAGTGCGACCGCGCGCATTTCGACGCCTTGCTGCACGGCTGCATCGGCGAAGCCGTGGCGCTGGACGCCGTGCTCGCGCGCCATGTCGACCGCAAGACCACGCTGCTCTCGCCGGTGGAACACGCGGTGCTGCTGATCGGCCTCTACGAACTGACGCACTGCCTGGAAATCCCCTACCGCGTCGCCATCAACGAAGCGGTGGAGCTGGCCAAGAGCTTCGGCGGCACCGACGGCCACAAATACGTCAACGGCGTGCTCGACAAGGCCGCCGGCGACGTGCGCCCGGTCGAAGTGGCCGCCCGCCGCGCCGCCCGGGGCGGCTGATGCCGATGCCGCGGCTGGCGCAGCGGCTGGCCCATATCGAGCCCTTCTGGGTGATGGAGTGTGCGAAGGCGGCCGATGTCATCGCCCGCAGCCCCGCCTGCGACCCCGCCCAGGGCGGCGAGCCGATGATCTTCCTGAACATCGGCGAACCCGATTTCACCGCACCGCCGCCGGTGCTGCGCGCCGCCGCAGCCTGTCTGGCCAGCGGCAACACCCAGTACACGCAAGCCACCGGCCTGCCGGAACTGCGGCAGCGCATCGGGCAGTGGTACGGCAGCCGTTTCGGTGTCGACATCGAGCCGGAACGCATCGTCGTCACCGCCGGCGCCTCGGCGGCGCTGCAGCTCGCCTGCCTGGCGCTGTTCGAGCCGGGCGACGACGTGCTGATGCCCGACCCCAGCTACCCGTGCAACCGGCACTTCGTCGCCGCCGCGGGGGCCACGGCGCGGCTGTTGCCGGCGTCGCCGGCGGCGCGTTTCCAGCTTGACGCGGCCTCGGTCGCCGCGCACTGGACCGGCGCCACACGCGGCGTGCTGCTGGCGTCGCCCAGCAACCCGACCGGCACCTCGATCGCACACGCCGAGATGGGCGCCATCGCCGAGGTGGTGCGTGCCCATGGCGGCGTCACCATCGTCGACGAGATCTACCTCGGCCTCGGCTACGAAGAAGCGTTCGGCCACACGGCACTCGCGCTGGGCGACGACATCATCTCGATCAACAGCTTCTCGAAGTACTTCAGCATGACCGGCTGGCGCCTGGGCTGGATGGTGCTGCCGCCGGCGCTGGTGGCGCCGGTGGAGAAGCTGGCGCAGAACCTCTACATCTGCCCATCAACGCTGGCACAGCACGCGGCGCTGGCCTGTTTCGAGCCCGAGTCCATTGCCGAATACGAACGCCGGCGCGCCGAATTCCGCCGCCGCCGCGACTTTGTCGTGCCGGCGCTCGAACGCATCGGCCTGCACGTGCCCGTGGCCCCGGACGGCGCGTTCTACGCCTGGGCCGATGTCTCGAAGTTCAGCGCCAGCAGCTGGGACTTCTGCTTCGAGCTGATGCGCCGCGCCCATGTCGCCCTGACCCCCGGGCGCGATTTCGGCCCGGCCGCCGCGGAACGTTATCTGCGGCTGTCTTTTGCCCGGTCGATGGCCGAGCTTGAGACCGCCGTGGCCCGCATCGAACGTGAACTCGTCCGGCTGTGAAAGAGAACCGCTCGATTTTGCTTAAAGCGTGACAACCCGTTAAACGCGCGGTCAAACCCATGCTTTTTGCAGCGTCAGCCGGTCGCCGCGCCCGTAAGCTGCACCGCTGTGGGATACAACCTCTTCCATCGGCAGGGCTCTGATGCCGGTGCGCCCGACTTTGCGGCCACCGAGCTTGCGCCTGCCCCCGATTTGAACCAGGCGGGTGCCGACAGCGCCGGCGGCCCGCCGTCTTTGCCGGCCGATTCCTTGCCCGCCGACTCGATGCCGGCCGAGATCGACGAAACCGCCGCGGCGGCGGTGCCGACGCTGTCACACATCGGCCGTTATGCGCTGAAACACCAGCTCGGCCAGGGCGGCCTGGGCACGGTGCACGAAGCCTGGGATCCGCTGCTGTCGCGCACGGTGGCGGTGAAGACGCTGCAGTTCGACATCGACACGCCGCTGCGTGTTTCGCTCGACGGCCTGTTCCTCAACGAAGCCCGTGCCGCCGCGGGGCTGAACCACCCCTGCATCGTCACGATCTTCGACGCCGGGCTCTCGGCCCACGGTGTCTACATCGCGATGGAACGCCTGCGCGGCCGCGATCTGCGCCAGGCGTTGCACGAAGGCTGGCATCCGAGCCCGGCACAGGCGGCGCAGCTGGTGCGGCGTGTCGCCGACGCGCTGGCCTACGCCCATGGCCGCGGCGTCGTGCATTGCGACATCAAGCCGGCCAACATCTTCATCACCAAACGCGACAAGCCCAAGGTGCTGGACTTCGGCATCGCACGGGTCGCGCACGGCTCGGCACTGCCGGCGCTGGACGGCTTCGTCGTCGGCTCGCCGCACTACCTGGCACCCGAGCAGCTCGACGGCGGCGCCGTCGATGCACGCACCGACATCTATTCGCTCGGCGTCGTGCTCTACGAACTGCTTTGCGGCCGCAAGGCCTTCGACGGCCACAGCCTGGCCGAAATCACCCAGGCCGTGCGCGACGGCGCGCCGACACCGGCGCATCTGCAGCGCGAAGCCGTGCCGGTGGTGTTGTCGGCAATCGCCGCCCGTGCCATGGCACGGGCGCCGGCCGACCGCTACGCCAACGCCGGCGAAATGGCGCACGACCTGCGCCGCTGGTCCGAGGGCTCGGCGCTGTCCGAGGCCGCCGCCAGCACGGCACGGCAGCAGCAAGACAACCAACGCTCGCGCCGCGGCTGGCTGCTCGGCGGCGGCCTGCTGCTGGCGGGCGGCGCTGCGGCCCTGCTCTGGGCTGGCCGCAGCGCGACGCCGGAGGTGGCTGCGCCCGCGCCTGCTGCTGCGGTGGCGCCTGTGTCCGCCGCGCCGGCGGCGTCCGTCGCCGCGGCACCCGAACCCGCCGCTGCCGACTCGGCCGCGGCGGCCGCGGCGGCCACCACTGCGCCGGTGCCTGAATCTACACCCGCACCGGCGCCGGCTCCGGCGGCCACCACGGCCAACACGGCCGTGCCGCCACCGCGCCCGCGCAACACACCCGCGCAGCCGCGCGACACCCGGCTGGCCGTCGCCGCCCCCGTGGCGCCGGTGGCGACCGGCATCGTGCAGCTCGCCATCAGCCCCTGGGGCCAAGTCGAGGTCGACGGCCAGCCCGCCGGCACGACACCGCCGTTGACGCGCTTGACGCTCAGCGAAGGCGCGCACACCATCACCATCCGCAACGAAGACTTCCCACCCCACACGCTGAATGTGCAGGTCACGGCCGACAAGCCGGCGACCGTGCGCCACCGCTTCGGTTCATGATTCGGTTCATGCGCTTTCGCTTCCATTCCGCGCTCGCAGCCGCCTTGCTGCTGGCCGCCTGCGCGGCACCGCCACCGCCGCCGCCGCCCCAACCCGCCTCCGGCCTGGCCGACCTGATGGAGCGCCCGGCCGAACGTGCGCTGGTCGAAGGCATCCGTGCCTACGACGACGGCAACTACGCGGTGGCCGAAGCGGCCTTGCGCAAGGCGCTCGGGGACGGTGCAAACAGCGGCCCGAACGGCGGCCTGAAAAGCAGCCGCGACCAGGCCACCGCACACAAGCTGCTGGCTTTCATCACCTGCACCAGCGAACGCCTGCCCGCCTGCGAAGCCGCCTTCCGCGCCGCGCGTACGGCCGACCCGGCCTTTGCACTGAGCCGTTCCGAAGCCGGCCACCCCGTCTGGGGCCCGGTCTACAAGCGCACACTGCCGCAGTAAAACCGTCGCGCATAATCCGCGCGCCGATGCCCACCAACCCGCTGCAGCCCGCGCCGTTCCGCCACCGCCTGCGTGTCTACTGGGAAGACACCGACGCCGGCGGCGTGGTGTTCTACGCCAACTACCTGAAATTCTTCGAACGTGCACGCACCGAGTGGCTGCGCGCGCTGGGCTTCGGCCAGCAGGCGCTGCGTGAACGCACGGGCATGATCTTCATCGTGGCCGAAACCCGTGTGCAGTACCGCCGGCCGGCGCGCCTGGACGATGCCATCGACGTCACGGTCGAGGTGCGTGAAGCCGGCCGTGCCTCGATGCTGATCGCACAAACCGCCTGGCGCGGCGACGAGTTGCTGGCCGAAGGCGAGATCCGCATCGGCTGCGTCGACCAGGGAACCTTCCGGCCGGTGCGCATTCCGACTGACCTCCACGACCGCTTGCGATGAACCAGGACCTGTCCATACTCACCCTTGTCATGCAGGCCAGCCTGGTCGTGCAGATCGTCATGGCCGGCCTCGTGCTGGTGTCGCTGTCAAGCTGGACGGTGATCTTCGGCAAACTCTTCGGGCTGCGCAGCGTGCGCGGGCAGAACGAGGAGTTCGAACGTGAATTCTGGTCCGGCCGCAGCCTCACCGAAATGCACCAGGCCGCCACCAGCAAGGCCGCGTCGGCACCGATGGAGCGCATCTTCGCCAGCGGCATGCGCGAATTCCTCAAGCTGCGCGAAAAACGGCTCGACGCCGGCGGGCAACTCGACGGCGCACGCCGCGCCATGCGCGCCAGCTACCAGCGCGAGCTCGACGTGATCGAAAGCCACCTCAGCTTCCTCGCTTCGGTGGGCTCGGTGTCGCCGTACGTGGGCCTGTTCGGCACCGTCTGGGGCATCATGCATGCGTTTGTCGGCCTGTCGAACCTGCAGCAGGTGACGCTCGCCACCGTGGCGCCAGGCATCGCCGAAGCGCTGGTGGCCACCGCCATCGGCCTGTTCGCGGCGATCCCCGCGGTGGTGGCCTACAACCGTTTTGCACGCGACATCGACCGCATCGCGATCCAGCTCGAAACCTTCATCGAAGAGTTTTCGAACATCCTGCAGCGCAACGCCGGTGCCGCGCCTGGCGTGCCGGGCGTGAAGGCTTGAAATGCCGGCGCTGGTAACCCGCGGCCGCGGCCGGCGCTCGATGAACGAGATCAACATGGTCCCGTTCATCGACGTGATGCTGGTGCTGCTGATCATCTTCATGGTCACGGCGCCGCTGATCACCACCGGGCTGGTGGAGCTGCCCTCGGTGGGCAAATCGCAGCAGCGGCCGGGCAGCGTGATCGAGATCGTCGTCGGCACCGACGAAAAGCTGCGGCTGCGGCTGATCGACGGCAGCAGCGCCGCCGAGCCGGCGCCGGTGACGATAGTCCAGCTGGCCGCGCGTGTGCGCGAAACGCAGCGGGGCAATGCGGACATGCCGGTGGTCATCAGCGCCGATCGCAGCGTCAAGTACGAAAGTGTCGTGCGCGTGATGGACACGCTGCAGAAGGCCGGCGTCAAACGTGTCGGCCTGTCCGTCAAACAAGGCAGCTGAGAACGTGGACCCCCGAGCTCACTTCGTTCGCTACCCCCCGTGGGGGCCGTCAGCGCCTTTGGGGCGGCCCGGCAGGCGCTGATGCAACACGACGCCCTGCTGCCCCGCCCACCCGGCGGCTTGGCGCCGGGTGCGGCGCTGGCGCTGCTGGTGCACGGCGGCCTCATCGCGGCGCTGGCGCTGGGGGTGAGCTGGCGCGTGAACGTGCCCGAGGTCGTCAGCGCCGAGCTTTGGGCCGCCGTGCCGCAGGTGGCCGCACCCCGCGCCGAAGAATCGCCGGCGCCCACGCCGGCACCGCCCCCACCGCCGAAGCCGGCACCGGCGCCCGCCGAAGCCGCACCCACCGAAGCGCAGATTGCGATCGAACGTGCCGAACGCCGGCGCATCGAACGCGAGAAGAAGGACGAGGCGGTGAAGCTCAAGGCCAAGGCCGATGCCGACGCTGCGGCCGAGAAAAAACGCGAGGCCGAAGAGAAGAAGGCCGAAGAGCTGCGGCTGGCCAAGACCCGCGAAGAGCAGCTCAAACGCATGATGGGGGCGCTGCCGGCCGGCGGCCCGGCCACCAGCACCGGCAGCGCCAGCCAGGACGCCGCGCCGTCGCAAGCCTACGCGGGCCTGCTGGTGCGCAAGATCCGTTCGAACTGGGTCTTCAGCGGCGCCATCAACGGCAACCCTGCGGCCGAGGTGGAAGTGACCGCTGCCGCCGGCGGCAGCATCATCGCGCGCCGCCTCGTGAAGAGCAGCGGCGACCCCGACTACGACGAATCGGTGCTGCGCGCGATCGACCGCACACGCACGCTGCCACGCGACACCGACGGCCGTGTGCCGACCTCGTTGATCATCACCTTCCGGCCGAAGGAATGAGGTAGCGGGCGACGAAACCGCGGTCGATGCGGTCTTTCCACCAGCCCACCCAGCGCCCTTGCGCCGACCACTGGCCCCAGGCGGCAATGGCCTCGCCGTCGCCGCAGGCGATGAGGCTCAGCGTGCGTGCCGGCGGTGTGTATGGCTGCAGCGTGCCGCCGCCCACGTAGCGCCGCAGGTTCAGCCCCAGCGCCGGGCCGGCGCGCACCGCGTGCACACCGCTGCGGGCATGGGGTGCGTCGCCGCGCGAAGCCACGTCGCCGGCGGCAAAAACGTTGGCATGCGACAGGCTTTGCAGCGTCGGCCCGGTGGCGACGAAACCTTGCGCGTCCAGCGTCAAGCCGCTGCCGGCCAGCCAGGGCGGTGCCTCGGCACCGGTGGCGACGACGGCGGCGTCGCAGGCCAGCCGCGCGCCGTTGGCCAGGTGCACGGCCTGGGCGTCGATGGCGGTGCAGGCCTCGCGGAGCACGGTGACGCGGCGCTGCGCCAGCGCGCGCTGTGCCCGTCCGACCACCGCGTCGGCATAACCTGCCAGCGGCACCGGCCCGCCGGTGACGAGCGCGATGCGGGCACGCTCTTCTGCGCCCGCCAGCGCCTGGCGCAAGGCCAGCGCCAGTTCCACCCCGGCGGCGCCGGCGCCGACCACCACCACGTCGAGCACACGGCGCGCCGCCAGCGCCTGCAGCCCGGCCTGCAGGCGCACGAAGTGTTCGATCGGGCGCAGGAACAGCGCGTGTTCACGGGCCCCGGGAATGCGGTCGCGCTGCTGCGTGGCACCGGTGTCCAGCGACAACACGTCGTACTCGGCCACCGTGCCGTTGCTGAGGGTGACGCGCCGCGTGTTCACGTCGAGCGCGGTGGCCGCGGCCTCGACGAAGGCCACCCGCGCGGCGGCCGCCAGCGGCGCCAGCGCGATGCTGCAGTCGTCGGCCTGGAAGCGCCCGGCGATGCAGCCCGGCAGCATGCCCGAATAGAACAGCTGCGCCTGCGGCGACACCAGCAGCACCTCGGCGCCGGCCAGCGGCTCGCGCGCGAAGGCCTGCAGCACCTGCAAGTGGGCATGGCCGCCGCCCAGCAGCAGCAGGCGCTTCATGCAGGCATCAGCCGATGCGGCGCGCGATCAGCGCGTCGACCGACCAGCGCCCCGGCCCCCACAGCAGCAACGCCAGCAGCAGGCTGCCCCAGAACTGGTGCTGCTGCAGCGCCGCCGGCGCGATCTCGGCCAGGCTCAGCACCGCCACCACGTTCATCACCGACAAGCCAGCCGCAGCAAAACGCCCGGCCAGCCCCAGCACCAGCAGCACCGGCAGCACGAGTTCTCCGCCGGTGCCCAGCACGGCCGCCACCTCGGGCGGCAGCAGCGGCACGTGGTATTCGTCCTGGAACAGCGCGAGCGTGATCTCCCAGTCGCGCAGCTTGCTCAGGCCGGCGAGGAAAAAGACCTGGCCGACGTAACAACGCGCAGCCAGCTGCGCCAGCGGCTGCAGATGTTCGAGTGCGGCGATGGCGCGGCGGGCGGCCTGCCAGCCGCTGTGCAGGAGCATGGTCATGGCACATCCTTCACAGCTGCGACGGCACCGGCTTGCAGTGCTTCGATCAGCCAGGTTTCGAAATCGAAGCCAGCGCCGGCGTCGAGCAAGGCACTGGCGAGGTCGCGGCCGGCCAGCAGCGCGGCAACAAAACGCGCGCAGCCCGCCTCCAGCGCCAGCACCTCGACAAGCCAGCCACGCCGGCACACCAGCGCGTGTTCACCCCGGCCGGCGGCAAACGCTGCACGCACTGGCGCGAAGCGGTCTTCGGCAGCGCTGCGGTGGGCCTGCCACACGGTGACGACGGGATGCGGCGACGACAGCAGCACCGTGCCTGGCTGCAGTTGCAGCGTCAGCCGCGCCGGCTCGGTGTCGCCCAGCCGCTCCAGGCCGGTGGGAGCGACGGCATTCGCCGCCTGTTCGGCTTCGTGCACGGCCCATTCGAGCCGGGCGACATCGGCCAGATACGGTTCATCGGCCAGCTGCGCGGCGGCGTCGATGAAGGCCGGCAGCGCCGCGCCCCACGCAGCGATGTCGCCGCGCTCGGGCGGCGCCGCATGCCAGAAGGCGCGTGCCAGTGCTGCAAACGACTCTTCGCCGAGCAGCTGCAGCAGCGTCGGAAACGCCGCGCCCAGCGCACGCTCGGCCAGCGCGCCGGCGTTGGCCTGGTAGGCCTGCAGGCCGCGCTGGAACTTCGCGCCGTCGCGCAGCCAGCCGGCCACGACACCCGGCCGCGCGTCGCGCCACAGCGCACGCAGCAGCATCTGCTGGCGCAGCGCTTCCTTGTGCACGTCGGCGGTCATGCTGCCTTGGCCACAGCACAGGCGGTGATCGCGGTTTCGGCCATCGCGGCCTCGTCCAGCAGCACGTCCAGCGCCGGCAGGTCGGTGTCCCATTCGATCAGCGTCGGCCGCGGCCCCAGCCGCGCCACCGTGTGGCGGTAGGCCTGCCACACCGGCGCATGCACGCGGCTGCCATGGTCGTCGATGACGATGTCGCCGGCGTCGTGGTAACCCGCCAGGTGGATCTCGCCGACATGCACCGGCTCGATGGCGTCGACCCAGGCGCAGGCCTGGGCCACCGCCCGATCGTCACTGTCAGCACCGGCGTTCAACGCATTGACGACCAGGTTGTTCACGTCCAGCAGCAGCTGGCAGCCGCTGCGCCGCGCCAGTTCGTTGAAGAACTGCGGCTCGGCGATGTGATCATCGGCCCAGTGCAGATAGGCCGAGAGGTTCTCCACCAGGATCGGCCGCCGCAGACGCTCCTGCACCTGCTGCACGTTGGCCACCATCACGGCGAGTGCGCCGTCGGTGAAGGCGATCGGCAGCAGGTCGCCGGCATGCACCGGCGCTTGCCCGTTGCGCCGCGGCGCGCGGGCGAAGCTGGCATGGTCGCTGACCCGCACCGGCTCGATGCGTTCGACCAGCCGCGCCAGCCGCTCCAGATGCCAGCCGTCGAGCCCCGCGGCCGATCCCAGCGACAAACCCACACCGTGCAGGCTGACCGGATACCGTTCGCGCGCCGCGTGCAGCACATCGAGCGCCGCGCCGCCGTCGGCGAAGAAGTTCTCCGAATGCACTTCGACGAAGGCCAGCGTTGGCCGCGCCGCGTGGAGGTCCACGTAATGCGGTTGTCGCAGGCCGATGCCGGTGTGCACGGGGATCTCCTCTTACTTCTTCATCGCCATCTTGGCTTCGGCTTCGGTCTTGCCCTTCATGTCCTTGCAAGTGCCCTTGCCGACGTACTTCCATTCGTCGCCGCCGTTGTCCACCTTGGACTGGCCGGCGCACGAGTGGCTGCCCGACAGGTTGGCGCAGTCGTTCTGGCCCGCCTTGGCGATGCCGAAACACTTCTCCTTGCCCTTGTCCTGGGCGGCGACCTGGCCGACGAGGCCGAGGGCCAGCGCGGAAGCGAGGGCGGAAGAAACGATGAGACGCTGGTTCATGATTTGGCTCCTGAATCGAGAGGTGGTGGATGCCGGGCTGGTGATGCAGCCGACAGGACGGTAGTCGCCCGTCGCCGCCAGTCCTTACACTCCAGCCGGTGACAGATTCTCCCGCGCTCCGCGCATGACCGAGTTCGCCCGCCAGGTCGAAGCCCTGCGGCCGCAGCTGCTGCGCTTTGCGCGCACGCAGCTGCGCAACGACGCCTGGGCCGAAGACGCGGTCTCCGAGACGCTGCTGGCAGCGCTGGAAAGGCCGCAGTCGTTTGCCGGCGCTTCGCAGCTCAAGACCTGGCTGGTCGGCATCCTCAAGCACAAGGTCGTCGACCAGTTGCGCCGCCACACCCGCGAAGCCTCGCTGATGAGCGACGACGACAGCGCCGACTTCGACGAGCTGCTGTTCACCGCCGACGGCCACTGGCGCGAGGCGCCCAAGGAATGGGGCGACCCCGAACACGCCTGCCGCGAGCGCCAGTTCTTCGAAGTGCTCGAAGCCTGCGTGCAGCACCTGCCCGGTGTGCAGGGCCGTGTCTTCATGATGCGCGAATGGCTGGAACTCGAGACCGACGAGATCTGTAAGGAACTGGCGATCACGCCGACCAACCTGTGGGTGCTGCTGCACCGCGCCCGGCTGCGGCTGCGCAGCTGCCTGCAGAGCACCTGGTTCGACGGCCGAGAAGCCCCACCCGCCTGATGAAAACCACCCTGACCTGCCGCGACGTGACCCGCCTGGTGCTCGAAGGCGAAGACCGCCACCTGCGCCTGAGCGAACGGCTGGGTGTGCGTGTGCACATGCTGATCTGCAAGGCCTGCCCGAAGTTCGCGCGCCAGGTGCAGTTCATGCGCGGCGCGATGGGGCAGTGGAAGCAGTACGGCGGAGGGAACGGCGAACCGCCGCACTGATCGCGTCAATCAACTTTCGGCGCCGCCACTCTGGCGCAGGTCGGCAGCGGTGGCCAGCGCCGTGGCCAGCGCGATGCGGGTGCCGGCCACCAGCGTGGCCAGCGGCAGGCTCGGTGCACCGGGTTGCCGCGCCGCCTGCTCGGGCAGCAGCGGCAGGTGCATGAAACCGCCGCGTGCGCCCGGCAGCTGGCGCAGGCTGTGCATCAGCCCGTAGAAGACATGGTTGCAGACGAAAGTGCCGGCGGTCTGCGACACCGACGCGGGCAGGCCGCCTTCGCGCAGCGCCGCCACCATGGCCTTGATCGGCAGCGTCGCGAAGTAGGCGGCCGGGCCTGCAGCCACCACCGGCGTGTCGATCGGCTGGGCGCCGGCGTTGTCGGCGATGCGCGCGTCGTCGACATTGATCGCCACCCGTTCGACCGAAAAGTCGCAGCGTCCGCCGGCCTGCCCGAGCGCCAGCACCACAGCCGGCCGCAGCCGCGCGACGGCCGCGTCCAGCACAGCCAGCGCCTGGCCGAAGACACACGGCAGCTGCAGCGCAAGCACACGCACGCCGCCGATGCTCTCGCCGTGCAGCGCCTGCGCCACCTGCCACGAGGGGTTGACGCTTGCGCCGCCGAAGGGTTCGAAGCCAGTGACAAGCACGGTGGCGGTGGCGGTCGGTTCAGGCATGCGGCGATTCTGCCGCGCGGCAGTCAGCCGGGGCCGAGCCGCAGTTCCACCGCAAAACCGGCGTCGACCTCGGGCAACAGCAACACGCCGCCGTGGGCACGCGCCACCAGGTCGGCCAGGCGCAGGCCCAGGCCGAGCGGGCCCGTGTCGTCCTGCCGCTGCAGGGCCGCCAGCACCTCGGCGCGCCGCGCCGAAGTGCAGCCGGCACCGTCGTCGACCAGGTGAACGCTGCGGCCCTGCACCCGCACCTCGACGCGCTGCGCACCGTGGCGCTGCGCGTTGTCGAGCAGGTTCAGCAGCACGGCGGCGAGCAGGTCGGGGTCGGCGTCAAGCCAGGCCGGCGCCTGCACCTGCACCGCCAGGCCGTCGACCGGCATGCGCGCCAGCAGCTCGGCCAGATCCAGCCGCTGGCGCTGCACGTCGGCGCCGCTGCGGAACAGCGCGAGCAGGGCCGCCACCACGCGGCTCAGCCGGGCCGCGGCCGAACGCACCCGCTGCAGCCGCGGCCGCAGCGGCGGCGGGCTTTCGCGCCAGGCCACGGCCAGTTGCGCGTCGATGCCGGCCAGCGGCGTGCGCAGCGCATGGGCGGCATGGGCGCTGAAGGCACGTTCGCTGGCCACGCGCCGGGCCAGGCGGTGGCCGAGGGCGGCGATGGCGTCATGGATAGCCACCAGCTCTTCGCGCTGCGGCGGGCCGAGTTCGGCCCCCGCCCGAAGCGGCTCGAAGTGCGCCAGCGCCTGCGACAGGTCGGTCAGCGGCGCCAGCTCGCGCACGACCCGCGTGCGCAGCCACACCGCCGTCAGCAAGCCCACCAGCAGCGACGCCGCCACCGCACTGAGGCTGACTTCGAGCAAGGCTTCGTGGCGTTCGCGGCGTGTCTGCGCCACATAGAGCACACGTGTGCTGCCGGCCAGCGGCACGCCGTAGACACGCCAGCGTTCGACATCGGCATAACCGGGCGCGAGGTCGGCCACCCAGGCTTGCGCCGGCGCCGCCGCCGAACGCAACAGCACCTTCGGCCCGGGGCCAACGATCTGCCAGCCGAACCGCTCGTCGTCATGCGCCGCGTCGGGCAGCAGCGCGCCGGCGCTGGCGCCGACCCCCGAAGCGAGCGCGTCGCCGCTGACGGCGAGCACGTCGATCAGCACGCGGGACGACGCCTGCAAGGTGTCGTCGAGCAGCTCGTCGACCTCGTGCCGCACCGTCAGCCAGACCACCGCAGACACCACCAGGCCCCAGCCCAGCGCCAGGCCGAGCAAGGTGCGCGACAGGCGCCGGCGGATCGACGGCGGTGTCGTCATCGGCCGCCGCCTGCGCCGGTGCGGTAGCCCAGGCCGCGCACGGTTTCGATGACGCTGCGGCCGAGTTTGCGCCGCAGACTCGACACATGCACTTCCAGGCTGTTGCTGGTGACCTCGGCATCGGCGCCGAGCACCAGCCGGTCGAGGTCGGCCTTGGCGACGATGCGGCCCGGCCGCAGCGCCAGCGCTTCCAGCAGCGACCACTCGCGCGCGGTCAGCTCGACCCGTTCGCCGTCGACGAAGGCCGCGCGTGCCGTGAGGTCCGCTTCGGCCGGCCCGAGCCGGACCCGGCCGCCCGCGGCACCGGCGCTGCGCCGGCGCAACGCGCGCATGCGTGCCAGCAGTTCCTCGGGCGCAAACGGCTTGACGAGGTAGTCGTCGGCGCCGCTGTCGAGGCCGTGGATGCGGTCGGCGACGCGGTCGCGCGCGGTCAGCACGATCACCGGCGTGTCGTCGCCGCGGCGGCGCAGGCCTTGCACCCAGTCGAGGCCGGAACCGTCGGGCAACTGCCAGTCGACGAGCAGCACGTCGAAGGGTTCACCGCGCCAGGCGCCGGCGTCGTGCAGGCTGGCGGCCCACTCGACGACATGGCCCTCGGCGCGCAGGAAGTCGCGCAGGCCCCCGCCGAGCAAGGCGTCGTCTTCGAGCAGCAGCAGGCGCATCGTTCGGCACGGTACCACCGCCGCGCAGTGTGGCCGGCTTCAGGCTGGCTTCAGATGGGCTTGTTCCACTCACGGCCACCTTGCGCCCGATCCGCTCCACCACCCTGTTCACCACCAGCTTGCCAGCGTCGGCATCGGCCCCTCGTGGCCGCAGCCGCGTCGGCTGGCACGACGCTTCGGTGGTGCTGGCAGGCCTGCTGGCACTCGTGCTGTGGGATCTGTCGGGCCTGGACATCGTGGCCGTGCGCCTGGTCGGCGGGCCCGCCGGCTTCCCCTGGAACAACCACTGGCTGACCCGCGACCTGCTGCACAGCGGCGGCCGCTGGCTGGCCTTGGCGGGGTTGCTGATGCTGGTGCTCAACCTCTACCGCCCGCTGTGGGCCGGGCCAAGCCTGCGCGAACGGGTCTGGTGGCTGGGCGTGACACTGGCCTGCCTGGTGGCGATGCCGCTGCTCAAACAGGCCAGCCTGACGAGCTGCCCCTGGTCGCTGGCCGAGTTCGGCGGTGTTGCGCATCGGGTCTCGCACTGGCGCCTGGGTATCGCCGACGGTGGCCCGGGCGGCTGTTTTCCTTCAGGGCATGCAACGTCGGCTGCGGCCTTCCTCGGCGGCTGGTTCGTGCTGCGGCGCCACCAGCCGCGCGCCGCAGCGGCCTGGCTGGTGGCGCTGCTGCTGCTGACGCTGCTCTACGGCTGGGGCCAGATGGCACGCGGCGCGCACTACCCGAGCCACACCTTCTGGTCGGCCTGGTTGTGCTGGGCGCTGGCCTGGTCGACACAAGGCCTGAGCCGCCGTTGAGGCCGCCCGAAGCACACGGGCACAATCAGCGCGTGTCTGCCGCCCCCCGCCCGGACAAGGCCCGATGGACCTTGTCCGCCAGCATCGAAAGTGTCCTGCTCGCGACCAGCCTGTTCTGGGCCGTGGCCGTCAACCGCCAGTTCTTCGCTGCGGCGCTGCAAGGGCAGACCGCCGGCAACGTGCGCTTCGTGCTGGCATCGGGTGCGGCGCTGGTGGCGCTGCACTTCCTGCTGCTGGCGCCGCTGGCCACACGCTGGACGCTGAAACCGCTGCTCGCCGTGCTGCTGGTGGGCACCGCCTTCGCCAGTTTCTTCATGGCGCAGTTCAGCGTCTACCTCGACCCGTCGATGCTGCGCAACGTGCTGCGTACCGATGTGCACGAAGCGCGTGAACTCTTCAGCTGGGCGATGCTGCCGCACCTGCTGCTGCTGGCCGTGCTGCCGCTGCTGCTGTTGTGGCGTGTGCAGCTGCTGCCGCGGCGCAGCTGGGGCCGGGCGCTGGCGCTGCGGCTGGGCAGCATGGCGCTGGCGTTGGTGGTGCTGGTGGCGGCGGTGCTGAGCATCTTCCAGCCGCTGGCGTCGCTGATGCGCAACCAGAAAGAGCTGCGTTACCTGATCACGCCGGCCAACTACCTGTGGTCGCTGGCGGCGGTGGCGGGGCTGGACGCACGCGCTGCGGCGGGCCCGAAGAAGGCCATCGGGCAGGACGCCAGACAGGGGCCACGGGCCAGCGCCCGGACCAAGCCGCTGCTCGTGGTGCTGGTCGTCGGCGAGACCGCACGCGCTGCCAACTGGGGGCTCAATGGTTATGCCCGCGCCACCACGCCGGAACTGGCCCAGCTGCCGGTCATCAGCTTTGCGCAGACCACCAGCTGCGGCACCAACACCGAGACCTCGCTGCCCTGCATGTTCGCGCCGGTGGGCCGGCGCGACTACGACGAAGCCACGATCCGCGGCAGCGAATCGCTGCTGCCGATGCTGGCACGCGCCGGCGTCGGCGTGCACTGGCGCGACAACCAGTCGGGCTGCAAAGGTGTCTGCGACGGCGTGCCCAGCGACCAGGTCATAGCCCTCAACCCGCCCGGTCTCTGCGCCGACGGCCGCTGTTTCGACGAAGGCTTGCTTACCGGCCTGGAGACGCGGCTGCAGCAGGCTAAAGGAACGCAGCTGCTGGTGCTGCACCAGCTGGGCAACCATGGGCCGGCCTACTTCCGCCGCTACCCGCCGGCCTTCGCCCGTTTCCAGCCGGCCTGCGAGAGCGACGACCTGCGTCGCTGCACCCAGCAGCAGATCGTCAACGCCTACGACAACGCGCTGCTCTACACCGACCACGTGCTGGCCCAGTTGATCCAGCGCCTGCAGGCACAGGCCGGGCAGGTGGACAGCGCCGTGCTCTATGTCTCCGACCATGGCGAGTCGCTGGGCGAAAACAACCTCTACCTGCACGGCCTGCCCTACGCCATCGCACCCGACGTGCAAAAGCGCGTGCCGATGCTGCTGTGGCTGTCCACCGGTTTCCCGGCCGCGGCCGGCATCGACGCCGCCTGCCTGCGGCAGCGCGCCACGCAGCCGGCTGCGCACGACCATCTGTTCCACACCTTGCTCGGCCTGCTCGACGTGCGCAGCAGCGTCTACGCCGCCGACTGGGACCTCACCCGGGACTGCCGCCGATGAACCGTGCCGCCGTTACAGCCGCTCCTGCCCGGCAACGGTGATGTTGGTCTCGGACGCCGGCAGCAGGTCGTTGCGGCCCGTGCTGTCGACGAAACGCAGCCGCAACCGATAGCTGCCGTTGGGCAGCGCCAGCGTCGTCTGCGTGGCGCCGTTGTTCAGCGCCTGCGTGCGCTGTACGCTGCCGTCCTTCAGCAGTTCCAGCACGAAGCGGCCGGTGCGTTCGACCACCTGGCCTTCGGCGCAGACGCCGTAGCCGTCGACGCCGAAGCGCACATTGAACGGGCTGCTCACCGTTTCGCCGTCGCGCAGGTTGATGACGGCCACCCATTCACCCGGCGGCTTCGGCCGCGCCATTTCGTCCTGGTACCAGGCGGCGCAGCTGGCGTCGAAGTTGCGCCGGTCGATCTTCAGCGGCTGCGCCGTGCGCGGCCCCGTCACGTTGACGGTGATCTCGCGGCTGTAGACGAAGTACGGCCGGTGTTCATGGTCGGCAAACAGCAGCCGCAGCGTGTGCGGGCCTGGCGGCAGGTCGAGCACGGCCTGGGTCTGGCCCTTGCCGAAGTGTTTGTGGTGGTCGTTGAAGGGAATCTTCTCGCTGACGAAGGCCGGTAGCGGCGCGTCGACCAGCAGGTGGTGGTGGCCAGTGCCCGCATGGGCCTTGCCGGCCGGCGCCACGCCCATGCCACGCACGGCGAATTCGACGAGAAAGGGCGAACGCACCTGGTCGCCATGGCGCAGGTTGGAGAAGTCCACCAACGTCGGCTCGCGCAGGTTGACCTTGCTGCGCTCGGTGGTGAAACGTTGCCAGCAGCTGCGTTCCAGTTCGTCCTGCGGCAGCGGCGCGGCGGTGGCCGACCCCACGGCGGTCAGGAGCAGAGTCAGGCCAACAGCGACAGCTTTCATCGGCCCGATGCTAGCGTGGCCTGCGGCACGAACTAATCACGCTATTGGCCGCAGATACGAACCCTGCCCCTCAACCATGGGGGTGGCCGCTCTAACATGCCCTCCTTCGGCTGCGGCGGTGCTGCACCCTCGCCCACCTTGCGGAGACTCGACCCCATGAACCGTCGCGAATTGCTTCACTTCGGCGCTGCCGCCGGCGGCCTGTGGACGACCGGCGCCGCTGCGCAGAAGATCGAGCCGCTGCCCGAACTGCGCATCGTCATCCCGGCCAACGTCGGCGGCGGCTGGGACCAGACCGGCCGCGCGCTCGGCACGGCCTTGCAGACGACAAAACTCGTCGAGCGGATCGCGTACGAGAACATCGGCGGCAAGGCCGGCACCATCGGCCTGACACAGTTCGTCGAACGTTATTCGAGCACGCCGAACACGCTGCTGGTCGGCGGCCTGGTGATGCTCGGCGGCATTGCGCTGCAGCGGCCGGCGATCGACCTGACCCGCGTCAAACCGGTGGCCGCGCTCACCAGCGACTTCATGGTCGTCGCGGTGCCCGCGGCATCGCCGATCAAGACCATCAAGGACCTGGCGGCGCGGCTGGCCAAACCCGACTTCAAGGCCACGGTGGTCGGCGGCTCGTCGGGTGGCGTCGACCACATGCTGCTCGGCATGATCCTGCGCGCCAGCCACGGCACACCCGACAACTTCAGCTACCTGGCCACCAGCAGCGGCGGCGACGCCGTGCGCGCACTCAGCGAAGGCAAGGCCGACATCGGCATCTCGGGCTACAGCGAATTCAAGAGCGCCATCGAAGGCGGCACCTTGCGCGGGCTGGCGGTCAGTTCGCGGCACGGCCGCTACGGCCTGCCCTCGCTGCGCGACGGCGGGCTCGACACCACCCTCGCCAACTGGCGCGGCGTTTTTGCGCCCGCCGGCATCGCCGCCGACCAGCTGGCCTCATTGACCAAGCTGGTCGACCGCGTCGCCGGCTCGCCCGAATGGGCCGAACTCGTCAAGCGCAACAACTGGCAGGCCACCTACCAGACCGGCAGCAACTTCGCCGGCTTCGTCGAAACCGAGCAGACCGTCGCCCGGGTCGTCGTGCACGTGCTGAAGCTGAAGGGCTGAGGCTGGGTCAAGCCTGGCCGCGGCCGTAGCCGCCGCCGCCGGGGGTTTCGATCACGAACACGTCGCCCGGTGCCATCTCGGCCGAGCCGATGTGGCCCAGCGCCTCGCTGCTGCCGTCGACACGCTCGACGCGGTTGATGCCCAAAGCGCCCGCCTCGCCGCCGGCCATGCCGAAGGCCGGCACGACGCGACCGTTGCTGAGGATCGACGCCGTCATCGCCTCGAGGAACCGCACCCGCCGCACACCGCCATCGCCGCCACGGTGCTGGCCGGCGCCGCCGCTGCCGGCGCGGATTTCGTAGGCATCCAGCCGCACCGGGAAACGGAACTCCAGCACCTCGGGGTCGGTCAGGCGCGAGTTCGTCATGTGCGTCTGCACGACGCTGGTGCCGTCGAAACCGGGCCCTGCGCCGCTGCCGCCGGAGATGGTTTCGTAGTACTGGTGAGCGGCGTTGCCGAAGGTGAAGTTGTTCATCGTGCACTGGCTCGCCGCCATCACGCCGAGTGCGCCGTAGAGCGCGTTCGTCACGCAGGTGCTGGTCTCGACGTTGCCCGCCACCACCGCCGCGGGCGGGTTCGGGTTCAGCATGCAGCCTGCCGGCACCACCACGTGCAGCGGTTTCAGGCAGCCGGCATTGAGCGGGATGTCGTCGTCCACCAGCGTGCGGAAGACATACAGCACCGCCGCCATCGTCACCGCCTTCGGGGCGTTGAAGTTGTTCGGCAGCTGCGCGCTGGTGCCGGTGAAGTCGATCGTCGCTTCACGCGCTGCGTGATGCACCGTCACCTTCACGGCGATCTGCGCGCCGTTGTCCAGCGGCAGCGTGAACTGGCCGTCCTTCAGCGCGGTGATGACACGCCGCACCGATTCTTCGGCGTTGTCCTGCACATGGCGCATGTAGGCCGCCACGGTGGCGCGGCCGAACTGCGCGACCATCGCACGCAACTCCTGCACGCCCTTTTCGTTGGCGGCGATCTGCGCGCGCAGGTCGGCAATCGTCTGGTCGGGGTTGCGCGCCGGGAAGTCGCCGCTGCCGAGCTGCGCCCGCAGTTCGGCTTCGCGCAAGGCGCCACTGCGCACGAGCAGGAAGTTGTCGAACAACACACCTTCTTCGGCGATGCTCTTGCTGAACGGCGGCATCGAACCCGGCGTGCTGCCGCCGATGTCGGCATGGTGGCCGCGGCTGGCGACGTAGAACGAGGGCTTGGCGTCGCCCGCGTTCAGGTACACCGGTGTCACCACCGTCACGTCGGGCAGGTGCGTGCCGCCGTGGTAGGGGTCGTTGAGAACATAGACATCGCCTTCAACCATCACCGGGTTGCGATCGATCACGGTCTTGATGCTCTCGCTCATCGAACCCAGGTGTACCGGCATGTGCGGCGCGTTGGCGATGAGCTGGCCTTCGGCGTCGAACAGCGCGCAAGAGAAATCGAGCCGCTCCTTGATGTTCACCGAGTACGCGGTGTTCTGCAGCCGCAGCCCCATCTGCTCGGCGATGTTCATGAAGAGGTTGTTGAACACCTCCAGCATCACCGGGTCGGCCTCGGTGCCGATGGCATGCTGGGTCGCACGCGGCAACACCCGCTGCAGCTCGATCGGGCCGGCGCCGGTGAGCGTGGCGCGCCAGCCGGGTTCGACCACCGTGGTCGCGTTCTGCTCGGCGATGATCGCCGGGCCGTCGATGCAGGCGCCGGCGTTGAGGCTTTCGCGCACGTAGAGGCCGGCGTCGTGCCAGCCTTCGCTGTACATGCGCACCTGGGCGTCGGGCTTGGGCGTGTAGAGCGCTGCCACGGCTTCCACCGGCGCGTCGAAACGTTCGCCTGCGCCCACCGCTTCGACCGACACCGCTTCGATCACCAGCGAACGGCCCGGCATCAGGAAGGCGAAGCGCTGGCGGTAGCCGGCTTCGAAGGCAGCACGGATGGCGCCGATGCCGGCAAACGGCACCAGCAGCGCGGTGTCGGTGCCTTGGTAGCGCACGTGGATGTTGCGGCGCAGTTCGATGCTCTCGCGCGCCACGCCCTGGCTTGCGACCTCGTCGCGTGCCGCGTCGCCCAGCGTCGTCAGTTGCGCAGCGGCAGCGGCCAGGCCGGCTTCGTCCAGCGGCTGTTCGACCGAGGCTTCACGCATCGCGATCTGGTCGGCCAGGCCCATGCCATAAGCGCTGAGCACACCGGCCAGCGGGTGCACGAAGACACGTGTCATGCCCAGGGCATCGGCCACCAGGCCCGCATGCTGGCCGCCGGCACCGCCAAAACACTGCAGCGTGTACTGGGTAACGTCGTAACCACGTGCGACCGAGATGCGCTTGATCGCGTTGGCCATGTTCTGCACGGCGATCTGCAGGAAACCCGCGGCCAGCGATTCGGGTGTCGTGGCGCGGCCGGTGGCTTCACGCACCTGCGCCGCCAGCGCCTCGAACTTGGCGGCGACACCGTCGCGGTCCAGCGCTTCGTCGGCACCCGGGCCGAACACCTTCGGGAAAAACGCTGGCTGGATCTTGCCCAGCAGCACATTGGCATCGGTGGTGGCCAACGGCCCGCCGCGGCGGTAGCTCGCCGGGCCCGGGTTGGCGCCGGCACTTTCAGGCCCGACACGCAGCCGCGCGCCGTCGAAGCCGAGGATCGAACCGCCGCCGGCCGCCACCGTGTGGATGCTCATCATCGGCGCGCGCATGCGCACGCCCGCCACTTGCGTTTCGAAAGCACGTTCGAACTCGCCAGCGTAGTGGCTGACGTCGGTGCTGGTGCCGCCCATGTCGAAGCCGATGACCTTCTCATGGCCACCCGCCACCGCCGTGCGCACCATGCCGACGATGCCGCCGGCGGGGCCGGAGAGAATCGCGTCCTTGCCCTGGAAGTGGTGGGCTTCGGTGAGGCCACCACTGCTCTGCATGAAAAACAGCCGCACACCCGGCATCTGGCTTGCGACACGGTCGACATAACGCCGCAGGATGGGGCTCAGGTAGGCGTCGACCACCGTCGTGTCGCCGCGCGAGACCAGCTTCATCAGCGGGCTGACTTCGTGCGAAACACTCACCTGCGTGAAGCCGATCTCGCGTGCAATCTGCGCCGCCGCCTGCTCGTGGGCTGTGAAGCGGTAACCGTGCATGAAGACGATGGCGCAGCCGCGCAGGCCGCGGCCGAACGCCGCCTGCAGCTGCGCCCGCAGCGCGGCTTCGTCCAACGGCTGCAGCAGTTCACCGTGCGCGCCGACACGCTCAACCGCTTCGATGACCTCTTCGTAGAGCAGTTCAGGCAGCACGATGTGGCGCTCGAACAGTTTCGGCCGCGCCTGGTAGGCGATGCGCAGCGCGTCGCGGAAACCGCGGGTCGTGACCAGCAGCGTGCGGTCACCCTTGCGTTCGAGCAGTGCATTGGTGGCCACCGTCGTGCCCATCTTCACGCAGTCCACCAGCGCTGGCGTGATGGCTTCACCGCTGCGCAAACCCAACAGCCGGCGGATGCCTTCGACCGCTGCATCGGCGTACTGCTCGGGGTTTTCGCTCAGCAGCTTCAAGGTCTTCAGCGTGCCCGCAGGTGTGCGGCCGACAACGTCGGTGAAGGTGCCGCCGCGGTCGATCCAGAACTGCCAGCGCCGGGGGGAGAGGTCTGTGGTCGTGCTCATGTCAGTGATTGTGCGATGGTGCGGTGGTGGGCGGAACGCGCCTATTTCTGCGCGCCCATGACGGTGTCGGGCAGCACGGTGACGATCTGCGGAAACAGCGTGATCAGCGCGATGCACAACACCAGGCACATGAAAAACGGGATCGCGGCGCGCGCAATGGTGTTGCTGTCCTTGCCGGTCATGTTCTGCAGCACGAAGAGGTTGAAGCCCACCGGCGGCGTGACCTCGGCGATCTCGACCAGCAGCACGACGAAGATGCCGAACCACACCAGGTCGAAACCCGCGGCCGCGATCATCGGCAGCACCACCGCGGCGGTGAGCACGATCATGCTGATGCCGTCGAGCGCGGTACCCAGCACCAGGTACACCGCCACCAGCACGGCGATCAGTGCATAAGGCGACAGGTGCATCGCGCTGACCCATTGCGCCAGTTCCCGCGGGATGCCGGTGAAGGCCATGGTCTTGGCCAGGAAAGCGGCCCCGGCGAGGATGAAGGTGATCATGCAGCTGGTGCGCGCCGCACCCATCAGCCCTTCACGCAGCGTGCGCCAGTCGAGCGAGCCGCTCAGTGCTGCCAGCACCAGCGCACCGGCAACACCGTAGGCCGCACATTCGGTGGCCGTGGCGTAACCCGCCACCAGCACCCAGCAGACGAAGACGATCAGCGCGCCGCAGGGCAGCAGATGGCGTGAACGCACCAGCTTCTCGCGCAGGCTCGTGCGCGGCTCGGGCGGCGGCATGCGCTGCGGGTTGCGCAGGCTCCACCACATGATGTAGCCAGAGAACAAGGCCATCAGCAGCAACCCCGGCAGGAAACCGGCGAGGAAGACGCGGATGATCGATGCGTCGGCCGCCACCGCGTAGACCACCATCGTGATCGACGGCGGGATCAGGATGCCCAAGGTGCCGGCGGTGGCCAGCGAGCCGAGTGCGATCTTCTCGTCGTAGCCGCGTTTGAGCAGTTCCGGCAGCGCCACCTTGCTGATGGTGGCGCAGGTGGCGGCCGACGAACCCGAGACCGAACCGAAGATGCCGCAGCCCAGGATGGTGGTGTGCATCAGCCGCCCCGGCACCCGGCCGAGCCAGGGGCTCAAGCCGTCGAACATCTGCTCGCTGAGCTTGCTGCGGAACAGGATCTCGCCCATCCAGATGAACAGCGGCAGCGCCGCCAGCTCCCACGACGCATTGCTCTCCCAGAATGCCGAGAACAGGTTCTTGCCTGCCGGGCTGCTGGTGAAAAACGCCTGTCCGATCCAGCCGCAGATGGCCAGCGTCATCGCGATCCAGACGCCGCCGGTCAGCAGCATCAGCATGAACAGCAGCAACACACCGCCGACGACCAGGATGTCCATGGCACGCGCCTTTCAAGGGTCAGAGATCGGACGAGAAGTCGCCCTGCGCATGGCGCGCCTGGACTTCACGCACATAGGTCGGCACGGCACCGCCGAGCACGATGAAAAACTCGTCGACCACGGCCAGCAGCAGCAGCAGCGCACCGGCGGCGAAGCTGAGCTGCGGAATCCACATCGGCAGCGGCAGCAGCCCTTGTGCCACTTCATGGAACTGCCAACTCTCGAAGGTGAAGCGGCAGGCCCACCAGGCCAGATAGGCCACCGAAACCGCGGCGATCGCCAGCGTCGCCAGCTCCATCACGCGGCGCAGGCGCGGGCCGGTACGGTCCAGCAGCAGCGTCACGCGCACGAAGTCGCCGTGTTTGAAGGCGTGCGCCATCGTCAAAAAGGCCGCAGCCGCCGCCAGCCACGAGACGATGTCGTTGACGGCGCCGGCGGAGACGCCGATGACGCGGCTCAGGCTCTGCCACAGCATCAGCACGCAGATCAGCGCCACACACAGCGCACCGGCGCCGCCGGCGGCCAGGTAGAGCCGGTCGAGGCCACGACGCAGCGACAACCTGTTGGGCGCGGCAAGCACCGCGGGTTCAGCGATGGAAAGCATCGATGATCCCTTTGCCGTCGTCGCCTGCGCTGCGCAGCCAGTCAGCGGTCATGCGTTCGCCGATCAGCTTGAGTTCACGCTTGAGGCCGTCGCTGGCGAGATCGACCTTCATGCCCTTGGCGGCCAGCTCCTTCATGTACTCGCCGTCCTTCTGCTCGCTGACGACCCAGCCGCGCTTTTCGGCCGCAGTCGCAGCCTTGACGACGGCGTCCTGCGCCGGCCGCTCCAGCGCATCAAAGGCCTTCTGGTTCACCACCAGCGCATTGCGCGGCAGCCAGGCGTTGACGTCGTAGAAGTACTTCGCCTGTTCATAGAGCCGGCTGTCCACGCCCGACGCGCTGGAGGTCAGGAAGTTGTCGACGCCGCCGGTGGCCAGCGCCGCCGGCAACTCGGCGAGCTGGATCGTCACCGGCAGTGCACCCACCGACTCGGCGATGCGCGAAGTGGCCGGGTTGTAGGCGCGCATCTTCGTGCCCTTGAGGTCGCGCGTCGAGACCACCGGCTTGATCGAATACAGGCCCTGCGGCGGCCACGGCACCGTGTACAGCAGCTTCAAGCCCTGCGCCGCGAGCAGACGCTCCAGCGCCGGGCGCGAGACATCGCTGAGCTTCTTCGATTCGGCATAGCTGGTGGCCAGGAAAGGCACCGAGTCCAGCCCGAACAGCGGGTGTTCGTTGCCGGCGCCCGAGAGGATGAACTCGCCGATCTGCGTCTGCGCCGACTGCACCGCACGTTTGATCTCGTTGGCCTTGAACAGCGAGGCGCCTGCATGCACGGTGATCTTCAGCTTGCCGGCGGTGGCCGCGTCGACCTCGTCGGCAAACGCCTTCAGCGTCTGCACCTGGAAGGTGTTGGCGCCATAACCCGAAGGCAGATCCCACTTGGTCTGGGCCCAGGCCGGGGCCGTGGCTGCCGCGCCTGCTGTGGCGATGCACGTGAGAGCGAAAGCAAACGTCTTCATTTCGGGTTCTCCAATTGGTGGTTGAGCAGGTCGGTGATGAGCATCGCGCCCGGCGCGTGGGTGATCGCCAGCGGCAGCCGTGCCTGCTGCAGCGCGGCCTGCGGCGTCACGCCGCAGGCCCAGAACACCGGCAGTTCGCCGGGCAGCACCTCGACCGCGTCGCCGTAGTCGGGACGCGTGACGTCGGCAATGCCGATCAGCGCCGGGTCGCCGATGTGCACCGGCGCGCCATGCACGGCCGGAAAACGCGAGGTGATCTGCACTGCGCGGATGGCGTCTTCGGCACGCAGCGGGCGCATCGTCACCACCAGCGGCCCGGCAAAAGCGCCCGCGGGGACTGTGGGCACGTTGGTGCGGAACATCGCGACGTTGCGGCCCTGCTCGACATGACGCAGGCGCAGGCCTTCGTTCAACATCGCCTGCTCGAAAGAAAACGAACAGCCGATGACGAAGGTGACGAAGTCGTCGCGCCAGAGGGCACCAATCTCGGTCGGTTCGTCGACGAGTTCACCGTCGCGCCAGACGCGGTAACGCGGCAGGTCGGTGCGGATGTCGATGTCTTCGCCCAGCGTCGGCAGATACGCATCGCCGGCCTCGGCCACCGCCAGCAGCGGGCAGGGTTTGGGGTTGCGCTGGCAGAACAGCAGGAAATCGGCGGCCGCTTCACGCGGCAGGATGACGACGTTGCCCTGCACATGGGTGTCGGCCAGGCCGCTGGTGTGGCCGGCCCATTCACCGCGCCGGATCGGCGTGCGCACCGCCCGGCCACGCGCCGTGCCGGCGGCTTCGAAGGGCGGGTGCATGAGGCCTGGCGAATCGTTCATCCGTGACTCCATCTGCAATGGAGGCGGATTCTGAGCAGCCGCCGTAACGCCTGCAAACAGATATTTTCTCGCTCAGCTCATCGCTTTTTTCTCTGCACCGGTTTGACGCCGAGGCGGGCGAAGACGCTGTCGATCAAGGTCTGCTGCGGCACCGAACTGGGGTCTTCGCGGTAGCTCAGGTGGATGGGCAACGGCGCCAGCACGGTGTCGCAGACCAGCGGCTTGATCGGCAGCCGCTCGGCCAGCCGCACCAGCACGGCCTTGGGCAGCGTGGCCACGCCGAGGCCACCTTCGACCAGCTGCACCATCGCGCTGATCGACGAGATGCTGTGCACACGCAGCGGCACCAGTCCGGCGCGGCGGAACAGGTCCAGCAGCGCCACGTGCGGCTGCGAACCACGCTGGAAGGTCAGCAGCTCCAGCCCCGCCAGATCTTCCAGCGTGTAGCGGCGGCGCCGGTGTGTGGCGGCGTGGCCGACGAAGACCATCTCCATCTGCGGCAGCGCCACTGCGCGCACACCGTCGCCGCTGGCCGGCAGCGCCGCCAAAGCCATGTCGAGCGAACCGCGCTTGACCTGGTCGGCGAGGATCGGCGAGGTTTCGACCGTCAGCTCCAGCGCCAGCGCGGGGTGGGCGGTTCGCATCTCCTGCACCCAGTCGATCAGCCACGAGTGCAGCACCGATTCGATGGCGCCCACGCGCAGCGTCACCGCCGGCGAGCTGCCTTTGCCCATCTCGGCCTTGATCTCGCGTTGCAAGGACAGCAGCTTCTCGGCGTAGTCGAAAAAACGTGTACCGGCGACGGTGACGCGGAACTGCTTGTCGCGCCGGTCCAGCAGCAGCGTGCCCAGTTCCTGTTCCAGCGCCGCGATGCGGCTGGACATGGCCGACTGCGTCAGGTGCAGCTTCTCGGCCGCACGGGTGACGCTGCGCAGCGTCACCACCCAGTAGAAGGCTTCGACGAAACGCAGGTTCATGGCGCCAACGCCTGCATGCGGGTGTGCAGCATCGTCATCACGTCGTGCACCGGCAGCCCGCTGGCCTGCCGCAGCGCCGGCGCATACGGCGGCAGGTTGGTGCATTCGAGCAGCAGCGCCTGCAGTGCAGGGTGGCGTGCACGCAGCCGCGCCGCGGCAGCCAGCACTTGCGCCTGGGCGTCGGCGGCGTCGAGCTCAGGCAGGTCGCCCAGCAGCGTGCGATGCAGCGGCGAACCCGGCGTGATGCCTTCGACGGGCGTCGCCGGGTCGGCGCCGACGGCCAAGAAATGCGCCGCCGTCAGCGACGCCGCTTCGATCGTGATCACACCCCAGCGCAGTTCCGGCAGGCGCGCCAGTTCGAGCAGGCTGCTCGTCCACACCGGCACCGGCAGGGCCAACTGCAGCTCACGCTGCCAGAGCGCAAGAAAGCCGCAGCTGGTGGTGATGGCCGTCGCACCTTCGGCCACCAGCGCCTGGCCGGCAGCGATGAAGGGCTGCAGCGCTGCGACATCGCGGCCACGCACGATGCGCTCGGGCGTGGCGCCTTCGACAACGCGCCAGCGCACCGGCACGCCGAAGCTCGCCGGGTGGCCGATGTCGCCCGGCGGTCTGGGGAAACGGGTCTGCAGCATCAAGACGCCGAGCATGGGCAACACTGCGATGGTTCGGGGAAGCCCCGGGCCGGCCGCAGCCGGGCACGCCCTATGCTAGCCGGACCCCCCAGAACATCTCCAGGAGTGCCCATGCGATTTCCCCGCCCCCTGCTGTGCGCCGCGCTGCTGATCAGCGCCGCCGCCGTGCAAGCCCAGACCAAGTGGGACCTGCCTGCCGCCTACCCGGCCAGCAACTTCCACACCGTCGCACTGACCGAATTTGCCGCCGATGTCGACAAGGCCACGGCCGGCAAGCTGAAGATCACCGTGCATGCCGGCGCTTCGCTGTTCAAGGCCAACGAGATCAAACGTGCGGTGCAGGGCGGGCAGGCGCAGATCGGCGAAGTGCTGCTGGCCAACCTGGCCAACGAATGGCCGATCTGGGCCGCCGACGGCCTGCCTTTCCTGGCCGACAGTTACGCCGAGTCGATGAAGCTCTACAAGGCGCAGCGCCCGCTGATGGAGAAGAAACTCGCCGAACAGGGCCTGATGCTGCTGTACAGCGTGGCCTGGCCGCCGCAGGGCCTGTATGCGAAGCGGCCGATCAACAGCGCCGCCGACCTGAAAGGCATCAAGTGGCGTGCCTACAGCCCGGCCACCGCGCGCATCGCCGAACTGGTGGGCGCGCAGCCGGTCACGGTGCAGGCCGCCGAAGTGTCGCAGGCGCTAGCCACAGGCGTGGTGGAAAGCTACATGTCCAGCGGCTCCACCGGCGTCGACAGCAAGACCTACGAACACTTGAAGTACTGGTACGACACGCAGGCCTGGCTGCCGAAGAACGCCGTGTTCATCAACAAGGCTGCCTTCGATGCCCTCGACGCGCCGACGAAGCAGGCGGTGCTGAAAGCCGGCGCCGACGCCGAGGCTCGCGGCTGGACAGCGAGCCAGAAGGTCAACATCGAGTCGCAGGAAAAACTCAAGGCCGGTGGCATGCAGATCCTGCCGCCTTCGGCAGCGCTGAAGTCCGACATGAAGAAGGTCGGCGACACGATGCTCAAGGAATGGATGGAAAAAGCCGGCCCCGAAGGCAAGCAGCTGATCGACGCCTTCACGAAGTAGCCGCATGCGGCGCTGGCTCGACCGCCTGTTCGACGCTGCCGCGGCGCTGGCCGCGCTGACCGTGTTCGCGATCTTCGCCTTGATGATCGCGGCCTCGGTCGGCCGGCTGCTCGAATGGCGTGTCGGCTGGGTCAACGATGTCGTTTCTTGGCTCTGCGCCGCGGCGGCTTTCCTGGCGATGGCCCATGCCTTCAAACATGGCGACTTCGTGCGTGTGACGCTGCTGCTCGAAAGGCTGGCACCGCCGCTGCGCCGCACGTTCGAAGTGCTGTCGTTGTCGCTGGCTGCAGTGGCCATCGGCTACCTGGCCTGGTGGGCGGCGCGCTACACCTGGGAAAGTTATGTCTTCAACGACATCGCCAACAACATGGTGGCGATTCCGATGTGGATCCCGCAGCTCAGCTTCGTCTTCGGCGCGCTGCTGTTCGTGATGGCTGTCGTCGACGAGCTGGTCATCGTGCTGCGTGGCGGCAAGCCCACCTATGTGCGGCTGGTCGAAGAACGCCACGCCCGCGGCGACTTCTCCGAGGATCTCTGATGAGTGTTGTCGCCATCGGCGGCCTGCTGCTGTTCGTGCTGCTGCTGCTCTTGACCGGCGGCGTCTGGATCGCGATGTCGCTGGCCATCGTCGGCTGGGTCGGGCAGTTCTTCTTCACGACCACGCCGCCGGGCAAGAACCTCTTCACGGCGTTCTGGGAAACCACCGCCAGCTGGGAACTGGCGGCGCTGCCGCTGTTCATCTGGATGGGCGAGATCCTGTTCCGCACCAAACTCTCGGAGCAGATGTTCTCGGGCCTGGCGCCCTGGCTCAACCGCGTGCCGGGGCGGCTGATGCACACCACCATCCTCGGCTGCGGCATCTTCGGCTCGGTCTCGGGTTCGTCGGCCGCCACCTGCGCCACCATCGCCAAGGTGGCGCTGCCGGAACTGAAACGTCGCGGCTACGACGAAGAGCTGGCCATCGGCGCACTCGCCACCGCTGGGGGCCTGGGCATCCTGATCCCGCCGTCGATCACGATGGTGGTGTATGCGGTGGCGGCCGACGCTTCGGTGATCCGCCTCTTCCTCGCCGGTTTCCTGCCGGCCGCGGTGCTGATGGGCATGTTCTCCATCTACATCGGTTGGTGGAGCCTGCGCCACCCCGACCGTGTGCCACCGGCCGACGCACCCACCTCGCTGGCGCAGAAGCTGCGCGCCTCGGCCAGCCTGATTCCGTGCACGCTGCTGATCCTGTTCATCGTCTGGGTGCTGGTGGCCGGCTGGGCCACGGCCACCGAATGTGCGGCCTGGGGCGTGCTGGGCTCGCTGGCCATCGCCGCCGCCGGGCGTTCGCTGACCTGGCGCAACTTCTGGGACGGGCTGATGGGCGCCACCCGCATGAGCTGCATGATCATGTTCATCCTGGCCGGTGCCGCCTTCCTGTCCAAGACCATGGCCTTCACCGGCATTCCGCGCGAGCTGGCCGAATGGGTGGCGGCGATGCAGCTCAGCCCCTACGCGCTGATCAGCGTGCTGGTGGTGGTGTACCTGGTGCTGGGCACGGCGCTCGACGGCATCAGCATGATCGTGCTGACCTCGGCCGTGGTGCTGCCGATGATCCAGAAGGCCGGCTTCGACCTCGTCTGGTTCGGCATCTTCATCGTGCTGCTGGTCGAGATCGCCGAGGTCACGCCGCCGGTGGGCTTCAACCTCTTCGTGCTGCAGAACATGACGGGCAAGGACAGCAACGTCATCGCCCGCGCCGCGCTGCCGTTTTTCGGCTGCCTGGTGCTGTGCATCGTCGTCATCACGGTGTTCCCCGGCATCGTGACGATCCTGCCCGACCTGGTGATGGGCGTGCAACGCTGATCTGGCGGGGTTTCTCACCCCGTTTTCGGGCTTTGGCGCGCCGCGCCGCGCCTACGATGAAAGCTGCGTCATGGGCCCGAGTGCCGTGGCGACCTGCTGTCATTGCCCGAGGCTTCCGCCATGTCCGACCTGTCCGTTCCCCCGCTCGCATTGGTTCCAGTGGAAGGCCAGGCCGTGTCCGATGCCGGCGCCCCTGCGGCCCCCACCGAAGCCTTCGCCTGGCCGACGCCGCCGCTGGCCTGCTACCCGGCACCGGTGCGGGCAACGCAGCCCGAGGCCTGCGAGATCGAAGGCCTGAACGGCAAGACCATGGTCGGCCGGCTGATGCACTTCAACCCGGTCGAAGGCCTGGTCAAGCTGCGCCTGGCGGGAGCCCGCGCGACGATGTCGCTGCGTTTCGACCAGTTCCGCCGCCTGCGCCTGCTGCCGGCGCTGGCCGCGCTGCCGCCCAGCCCCTTGATGCCGCAGGCCGAGGCGCTGTCGGAACGCCCGGTCCTGCCGTTCCAGATCTGCATGCGCGGCGCGCCGGCGATCGAAGGCCTGACCGTCGGTCAGCATGAAGCCGACTACGGCCTCTTCGTCTTCGAGCCAGTGGACGAGAGCGGCGCCGTGCGCCGCAGCTTCTTCCCGCGCGCGGCCTTCGACAGCGCCCGTGTCGGCGCCTTCATCGGCGACACCCTGGTCGAAGACAACCTCGCCACCGAACAACAGGTGCTGGAGGCGCTGGAAGAACAACAGCAGCTGCGCAACCAGAAACTCGGCGACATGCTGGTCGTGCGCCACATCATCACGACCGACGAACTCTCCAGCGCCATCGACGAGCAGGCCAAGATGCCGATGGTGCGCATCGGCGAAGCGCTCACCGCGCTGGGCTACATCACCGAGGCCCAGCTCGAGGACGCGCTGGTGCAGCAGAAGGTGGACCGCAGCGTCGCCCTCGGCGAATTGCTGGTGCGCAAGGGCGTGGTCTCGCGCCAGGACCTGCAGACCGCGCTGGCGCGCAAGATGGGCTACCCGCTCGTCGACGTGCTGCATTTCCCGGTCGAGGCGCAGGCCGTCGGCCGCCTGCCCTATGCCATTGCGTCGCGCCTGCCGGCGCTGCCGCTGATGCTGCACGGCGGCCGCCTCGTGGTGGCGCTGGAAGACCCGTCGCAGCGGCTCTCGGTCGACGAGATCGAGTTCGCTTCGCAATGCAAGGTGGTGCCGGTGCTGGCGCGCACCGGGCTGCTGCTGGGCGCCATCGACAAGGCCTACGAAAAACTCGGCAGCCTGGACTTCACAAGCCACTCGGCGCGCGACCCGGCCGACGCCATCGAGTTCGTGCCCGAAGACGCCGGCAAGCTGCTGGCGACGCTGGAACACCAGCACACGACCGAGGTCAACAAGGCCTTCGACGAAGACGACCGCACCATCGAGCAGAGCGACAACTCGCTGGTGCGGTTGATCAACTCGATGATCCAGGAAGCGCACACGCAGAACGTCAGCGACATCCACGTCGAAACGCAGCCCGGGCGCGAGAAGGTGCGGATCCGCTTCCGCAAGGACGGCCAGCTGCGCCCCTACATGGAGCTGCCGCACACCTACCGCAACGCCTTGATCGCACGGCTGAAGATCATGTGCGACCTGGACATTTCCGAACGCCGCAAACCGCAGGACGGCAAGATCAACTTCGCCCGCTTCGTGCCGAGCATGAAGCTTGAGCTGCGTGTGGCCACCATCCCCACCAACAACGGCTTGGAGGACGCGGTGCTGCGGCTGCTGGCCTCGGCCAAGCCGCTGCCGCTGGACAGGCTGAACCTGAGCCCGGCCAACCTCGAAGCGCTGAAGGCCGCCGTCAGCCGGCCCTACGGCATGTTCCTGTGCGTCGGCCCCACCGGTTCGGGCAAGACGACGACGCTGCACTCGGCGCTGGGCCACATCAACACCCCCGACCGCAAGATCTGGACGGCCGAAGACCCGATCGAAATCACCCAAGCCGGGCTGCGCCAGGTGCAGGTGAACCCGAAGATCGACTGGACGTTTGCCAAGGCCTTGCGTGCCTTCCTGCGTGCCGACCCCGACGTGGTGATGGTCGGCGAAATCCGCGACAAGGAAACCTCGCAGATGGCCATCGAGGCCTCGCTCACCGGCCACCTGGTGCTGAGCACGCTGCACACCAACAGCGCGCCAGAAACCGTGACGCGGCTGCTCGACATGGGCATGGACCCGTTCAACTTCGCCGACGCGCTGATCGCCGTGCTGGCACAGCGCCTGGTGCGGCGCCTGTGCACCGACTGCCGCACGCCGTTCGAAGCCGCGCAGGAGCATGTCGACGAAATGCTGCGCGACTACCGGCATGCGATGAATGACGCGCCCGGTGTGCCCGACGACTTCGCGGTGATGGCCGACTGGCTGCGCCGCTTCGGCAGCAGCACCGGCCGTTTCACGCTGTACCGGCCGGTGGGCTGCCAGAAGTGCGACAACTCCGGCTACCGCGGCCGCGCCGGCATCCACGAGCTGATGACGGTGACACGCGAAGTGCGCCACCTGATCCAGACCGGCAACCGTTCCGAGGACCTGCAGCGCCAGGCGCTGAGCCAGGGCATGCGCACGCTGCGCCAGGACGGCATCGAGAAGGTGCTGGCCGGCGTGACGACGCTGGACGAGGTGCGCGCGGTTTCGAACTGAGGCTGGGGCCGGCCTACCGCTGCGGCCCGGTGCGGCGGCGCCGCCTGGATCCCTCTCCCGCCGCTGAGTCAGATCGCGCCGGATGCCGCCGGGCCGCCCGCGCCGAGCCAAGCGCGCCCGGTCGAATGACAAGCCACGGGGAAGCGCACCGTTGTGTCGTCGACGTGCGACCACGCTTCCTGTCCATCGACGAACACCTTGGTCTCGCCGGTCTTGAACGGCACCCACTGCTCGCCGTGCGTCAGCGGTTCGGTGGCGATGACGGCCATCTGGTCGTGCTGGCCGTTCAGCTGGCCGAGGTCCATCTCGAGGTCGAAATCGACCAGGCGCGCCGTCGGGAAAGGATGCTGCCGCTGCAGCAGGTACAGGCTGCTGGAGCAGTGGGCGAACATGGCCTCGCCGTTGCTCAACAGGTAGTTGAAGTTGCCGTGGCGTGCGATGCGTCTGTTCACGTCGGCCAGTACCGTGGCCAGGTCGCTCCATCGGGGCGCGCGCTGGTTCGGCCTGAAGGTGTTGCGCAGCTCCTGCATCACGAAACAGAAGGCCTTCTCGCTGTCGGTCGTGCCCACCGGCAGGAAGTTTCCGTTCAGCTCCGGATGGAAATTGCGCAGGTCGCCGTTGTTCGCGAACAGCCACGTCTGGCCGAGCCACTCGCGCTGGAATGGATGGCAGTTGGCGAGGCTGACTTCGCCCTGCGTGGCCTTCCGGAGGTGGGCGATGACGGTGCGCGACTTGATCGGGTACTCGCGCACGAAGCGCGCCAGCGGCGAATCGCTGGCGGGCTCGGCGTCGTGGAACACGCGGCAGCCCGAGCGTTCGTAGAACGCGATGCCCCAGCCGTCGATGTGATCGGCGGTGCGTCCTCCGCGCTGCGCGAAGCCGGTGAACGAGAAGTGGATCGACGCCGAAGTGTTGCTGGTCATGCCAAGCAGTTGGCACATGGTCTTTGCGCCTTTCAGTGCAAGGCCAAGTCGACCGCAGCCCGCGTGTGCAGCTCGGTGGTGTCGACGATCGTTCGCAAGTTGCTCTCTCCTGGGATGTGGTCTGCGACGGAGGGCAGTATCTCGACGAAGGCGCAAAAGTGGTTTGCGTTCTTCTGCGACTTTCGGCGCCTTCTTGGAATCTGGTTCTACACTTTTTGGGGTGAAAGCAAAACTGGATTCCATCGACAGAAAGCTGCTTGACATGCTGCAGCGCGATGCCGAGACGCCTCTCAACGTGTTGGCGCTGGCTGTGAACCTGTCCAATACGCCCTGCTGGCGGCGAGTCCAGCGCCTGCGGTCCAGGGGCTACATCACGCGCCACGTGGCGCTGGTGGACCCGCACATGGTCAATCTCGGCGTGACGGTGTTCGTCGCGGTGCGCACGAACCAGCACAACCAGGCCTGGTTCACGCGCCTGCGCGACGCAGTGCGAGACATCCCCGAGATCGTGGAGTTCTACCGGATGAGCGGCGATGTCGACTACCTGCTGCGCGTGGTCGTGCCCGACATCTCGACCTACGACGCGGTCTACAAACGCCTCATCGCATCGGTGGAGCTGTCAGACGTCAGCTCCAGCTTCGCGATGGAAGAGCTGAAGTTCACGACGGCGCTGCCTCTGGATTACGCAGACTGATCACGAAAAACGCGTCGACCTCGTCGGGCGGGTAGCGCATGAAGTTGCGCATCAGGAAGCCGAGCGCCCGCCCACGCGGCCGTGCGTGCCGGCTGCGCTATCGTGACCGGCCTGCATGGCCGCGCCGTTTGTCCACCTCCACAGCCAGTTCCAGGCCGGCGCCCAGGCGCCCGGCCTGCTGGGCAACGCCTTGTTCGAACTGCTCGCTGCTGTGCAGGCCCAGGGTTCGATCCAGCGCGCTGCTGGCGTACTGGGTGTTTCGTACCGCCACCTCTGGGGCGCGCTCAAACGATGGGAACAAACGCTGGGCCAGCCGCTGGTCGGCTGGACCCAGGGCCACCCGGCGCGGCTGACGCCGCTGGGCCTGCGGCTGCTGGCTGGCGAGCGCCTGGTGCGGGCGCGCCAGGCGCCGCAGATCGACGGCCTGCGTGCCGAGATGGAACAGGCGCTGATCGAAGCGCTCGAAGTCCCGGTGCCAGCGCCCCTCGCCTTGACGGTGCTGGCCAGCCCCGAGCCGCTGCTGGCGGCGCTGCGCGAGCGGTTGCGGCAGGCGCGCGGCCTGCATCTGCGCCTGCTGCCCGAGACCAGTTGGGGCGCGCTGCGCGCCCTGGCCGAAGGGCGCTGCGACGTGGCCGCTGTGCACCGGCCGCCGCCCGGCACGGTGTTCGATGCCGCGCTGGCGGCGCTGCTGGGCGGCGGCCGGCACCAAGTGCTGGCGCAGGTGCAGCGGCAGATGGGCCTGATGGTGGCGCCCGGCAACCCGCACGGCCTTCAAGTCGCTGCGGCGCTGCTGCGGCCGGGGCTGCGGGTGCTGCAGCGACCGGCCGGGTCGGGCACACGGGCCTTGTTCGAACTGCTGTTGCCCGCCGGCAGCAGCGCGCCAGCTGCCGCAGGCGAAGAACCCAGCCACGAAGCCGCGGCCGTCGCCGTGGCCTGCGGCCTGGGTGACGTGGCGCTGGGCAGCGAGGCTGCAGCCCGGGCGGCCGGGCTCGATTTCGTGCCGCTGCTGGCCGACGGCTGGCTGCTGCTGTGTGCCACCGCGGCCTTGCAACACGCGGCGGTGCAGGCCTTGCAGCAGGCGCTGCAGACGGCGGCCTGGCACGACAGCGTCGCCGCGCTGCCGGGCCACCGGGTTGTTCCAGAGTGAGACGGTGGCAGGCCCGGGTCAGCCGCCGATCAGCCGCAGCGCCAGCATCAGGTTGCGCGGCGGCGCGGCTTCGAAGAAACGGCCGTTGGCGTCGTTGACGATGACGCTGCCGGCGTAGCGGCGGTTCAGCACGTTGTCCAGCCGCAGCAGCGTTTCCAGGCGGGTGCCGCCGCCGGTGTCGCGGCTGTAGCTCCAGCGCAAGCCAGCCACCGCCCAGCCCGCGGCGGCGTCGGTGTTGACGTCGTTGACCGGCGTGCGCCCGGCGCCGCGCAGTTCGAGCCCGAACTCGCCGGCGCTGCTGCTGCGCCAGGCCAGTTCGGCGAAGGCGCTGCCGCGCTGGGCGCCGGCGACGCGGTTGCCCGCAGCCACCGGCACCGTCGCCGCGGTGCAGGGGATGCCGGCGCAGGTGAGGAAACCGTCCGTGTAGGTGGCGTCCAGCCAGGTCAGCGCCCCGCGTGTGCGCCAGCCGCCACCGGGGGCCCAGCCGCCGGCCACTTCGAGGCCGCGGCGTTCGGTGCGGCCGACGTTCTGGAACGCCGAACGCCCGCCGGCGTTGGTGGCGACGCCGATCTCGTCGTCGACCTGGGCCTGGAACAGCGTGATCTCGGCATCGGCCGCCGCGCCGCGCCACTTGCTGCCGATCTCGGCCTGGCGGCTCACCTGCGGCAGCAGCGCCGTGTTGAAGCCGCCGCTGCCGTCGGCGCGGTAGGCCATCTCGCCGAGCGTCGGCGACTCGAAACCGCGGGCGACGCTGGTGTAGAGCTGCCAGCCCGGCGCCGCCTGCCAGCGCAGGCCCAGCACCGGGTTGTTGTAGCGGTAGCTGACGCTGCCGGAATCGTCGCCGTTGCCGAGGTAGGCGTCGGCGGCTGACAACTGCACGCGCCCGCTGCGCAGCCCGGCGCTGGCGGTGAGGCTGGTGCCGATCTGCAGCTCGCCCTGGGCGTAGAGATCGGTCGAACGGGCGCTGTTGGTTTCGTCGCGGCGCAGGTTGCCGGTGACACCGAAGACCCGCGAAGCACCGCTGGGGCCGGTAAAGTTTTCGTAACCGCGGCGGGCGTCGGTCTGGCGGTCGTGCGCGGCGCCCAGCAGCAGGTCGAAGCCGGTCCAGGCGAAACGCAGGCGCAGGTCGGCGCCGCTGAAGTCGCGGTCGAAGTCGATGACACCGCCGCCGTGGCGCGGGTTCGCCTGGGTCGTATCGGCAATCGCCAGCCATTGCGTCACGCTGCGCCGGCCGTCGTAGGCCACCAGTTGCAGGTCGCGCAAGGCACCCGCGTCGAAGCGGTGTTTCCAGCTCGCACCCAGTTGCTGCTGCGCCGATTCCTTGCGTGTGTCGAAGCTGATGGCCTGTGGCGTGGTCTGGAACGGGTCGGCGTCGAACTGCGCCCGGCTCAGGCCCAGCGGGTCCTGCGCCGGCTGGCGGTAGCTGCTGGCGAGCACAGTGACGGTATCGGAAGCACCTTGCCAGCCCAGCCGCCCGTTCGCCAGCTCGCGCTGCGCCGCGCTGTGTGGGCGGAAACCCTCGATCGCCAGCGCCGACACCGAGGCCCGCAGGCTGAAGCCGCCGCCCAGCGGCGCCGCCACCGTGCCGCGCAGCTGCTGGAAACCGAAGGCGCCGAGGTCGAGCTCACCTTCGACCTGCAAGCTCTTCACCGGGGCGCTGACGAGCGAAATGACACCGCCCGAGCTGTTGCCGTAGAGCACCGAAAACGGCCCACGCAGCACTTCCACGCGGTCGGCGCCGGCCAGGTCGAACTGCGCCACCTGGCCCTGGCCGTCGGGGCCGCTGGCCGGAATGCCGTCGGCCAGCAGCCGGATGCCACGCACGCCGAAACCGGCGCGGGCGCCGAAGCCGCGTGAACTGATCTGCAAGTCTTGCGCGTAGTTGCTGCGGTTGGCCACCACCAGCCCGGGCACCCGCGACAGCGCTTCGCTGAGGTTGACCTGCGCGCCGCCGTTGCGCAGCGTCTCGCGCTCGATCACGGTCACCGCGTAAGGCGCGTCGTCGACCCCACGTTCGACGATCGAGCCGGTGATCAGCACCTGCTGGGTCTGCGCCAGCGCCCACAGCGGCCACAGCAAGGCAATGGCAATCGCGGTGGGGCGGCGGGAAAAAGACAAGGCAGGCATGCGCGGACGGCTCAGATGTGCGACGAGGCACGCATCAGACCTGCAGCACGGCGCAGCGCCAAGACCGGACGAACCCGCAGCGTGGGGTCAAGCCGACATCTTATGCAAAATCTTTCCTAAGTGTTTCTGGCATCGCGCCAAAGCACGAAGGGCTGCCTAGCATCGGCTGGCTGGTGTTGCTGCTGCGTTCCACGTCCGGCGGCGAGCCACCCACAACCTCTACAAGCAGGAGACTCCATGCCCACCATCACTCTGAAGGTCAACGGAAGCGAGGTGTCGCGCAACGTCGCACCGCAGACGCTGTTGTCGGAATTCATCCGTGAAGACCTGCGGCTGACCGGCACCCACGTCGGCTGCGACACCAGCCAGTGCGGCGCCTGCACGGTGCACGTGAACGGCCGCGCGGTGAAGAGCTGCGCGATGCTGGCCACCCAGGCGGCGGGCAAGGAAGTCACCACCATCGAGGGCGTTGCCGCCGCCGACGGCACGATGCACCCGATGCAGACCGCCTTCAACCAGTGCCATGGCCTGCAATGCGGCTTCTGCACACCGGGCATGGTGATGAGCGCGATCGACCTCGTGAAACACCACGACTGCAGCACCGAGCTGCAGATCCGCGAAGGCCTGGAAGGCAACATCTGCCGCTGCACGGGCTACCAGAACATCGTCAAGGCCGTGGTGCAAGCCGCACCGGCCACCAAGGCCATGGCCTGAACGGAGCAATGCAATGAACGCACGTCAAGCATTCATCGGCCAGAGCGTGGTGCGTCGTGAAGACGCCCGCTTCCTCACCGGCCGCGGCCAGTACACCGACGACATCAGCCTGCAGGGCCAGACCTACGCCTTCTTCCTGCGCAGCCCGCATGCCCACGCCAACATCAAGAGCCTGGACACCGCCGCCGCCGCGAAAGCGCCGGGCGTGCTGGGCATCTTCACCGGCGAACACTTCAAGGCCGTCGGCGGCCTGCCCTGCGGCTGGCTCATCAACAACATCGACGGCACGCCGATGAAGGAGCCCCGGCACCCGGTGCTGGCCGACGGCAAGGTGCGCTACGTCGGCGACCGCGTCGCGATGGTGGTGGCCGAAACGGTGGAGCAGGCGAAAACCGCGGCGGCGATGATCGAGGTCGACTACGAAGTGCTGCAGCCGGTGATCAACATCGCCACGGCGAACAGCATCGCGTCATCGGTGCACACCGAAGCCCCGGACAATCGCTGCTACGAGTGGCGCATCGGCGACAAGGACGGCACCGACGCGGCCTTCAAGACCGCCGCGCACGTGACGACGCTGACCTTCCGCAACAACCGCCTGGTGCCCAACGCGATGGAGCCGCGTGCGGCCAACGCGCAGTACAACCCGAGCAGCGAGGAGTACACGCTGTACGTGGCGAACCAGAACCCGCACGTCGAACGCCTGCTGATGTGCGCGTTTGTGCTGGGCATCCCCGAGCACAAGATGCGGGTGGTGGCGCCCGATGTCGGCGGCGGCTTCGGCAGCAAGATCTTCCTCTACGGCGAAGAAACCGCGCTGGTGTTTGCTTCCAAGCAGATCAAGCGCCCGATCAAGTGGACCGCCGAACGCAGCGAAGCCTTCCTGTCCGACGCCCATGGCCGCGACCACCTGACCACCGCCGAGCTGGCGCTGGACAAGGACGGTCTGTTCACGGGTTTCCGCGTCCACACGACGGCGAACCTGGGTGCCTATCTCAGCACCTTCGCGTCGGCCGTGCCGACCATCCTGTACGCCACGCTGCTGGCCGGCCAGTACAAGACACCGAAGATCTGCTGCACCGTGAATGCCGTCTTCACCAACACCGCGCCGGTCGACGCCTACCGCGGTGCCGGCCGACCCGAGGCCACCTACACGGTGGAACGCATCGTCGAGACGGCGGCACGTGAACTGGGCATCGACCCGGCCGACCTGCGCCGGCGCAACTTCATCACGACGTTCCCGTATGCCACCCCGGTGGGCCTGACCTACGACACCGGCGATTACGACGCGACGATGCGCCGCGCCATCGAGCTGGCCGATGTCGGCGGCTTCGAAGCGCGCAAGAAAGCGTCCGCGGCCAAGGGCCTGAAACGCGGCCTCGGCTACAGCGCCTACATCGAGGCCTGCGGCATTGCGCCGAGCAGCGTCGCGGGTGCTTTGGGCGCCCGCGCCGGCCTGTTCGAAGCCGGTGAAGTGCGGGTGCACCCCACCGGCAAGGTAACGGTGTTCACCGGCAGCCACAGCCATGGCCAGGGCCACGAGACGACGTTTGCGCAGGTCGTGGCCGACAAGCTGGGCATTCCGCTCGAAGACATCACCATCGAACACGGCGACACCGCCAAGGTGCTGTTCGGCATGGGCACCTACGGCAGCCGCTCGCTCGCGGTGGGCGGCACGGCCATCGTGAAGGCGCTGGACAAGGTCATCGCCAAGGGCAAGAAGATCGCGGCGCACCTGATGGAGGCGGCAGACACCGACGTCGAATTCGCCAACGGCGTGTTCTCGGTGGCAGGCACCGACAAGAGCGTGCCCTTCGCCAGCGTTTCGCTCACGGCCTACGTGCCGCACAACTTTCCGCACGACAAGCTGGAGCCGGGCCTCAACGAAAACGCCTTCTACGACCCGAGCAACTTCACCTACCCGGCCGGCAGCTACATCTGCGAGGTCGAGATCGACCCCGCCACCGGCGTCGTGCGCATCGACCGCTTCACCGCGGTGGACGACTTCGGCAACGTCATCAACCCGATGATCGTCGAGGGCCAGGTGCACGGCGGGCTGGCGCAAGGCATCGGCCAGGCATTGCTGGAAAACTGCGTCTACGATGAAGAGTCGGGCCAGCTGCTCACCGGCAGCTACATGGATTACGCGATGCCACGCGCCGACGACATTCCGCACCTCACAGTAGAGACTGCCAAGGGCACACCTTGCACGCACAACCCGCTGGGCGTGAAGGGCTGCGGCGAAGCCGGCGCCATCGGCTCACCACCGGCCGTCATCAACGCCGTCTGCCATGCCTTGGGCATCAAGGACATGGTGATGCCCGCCAGCCCGCACAATGTGTGGAAAGCCATCCAGGCCGCCGCGCGCTAATCAGGACTGCAGGACAGGAGAAACACCCCATGCAAACATTCGCCTACTCCAACCCCGCCTCGGTCGCCGACGCCGTGAAGGCCGGTGCCGAGACCGACGCCAAGTTCCTCGGCGGCGGCCAGAGCCTGCTGCCGTCGATGAAACTCGGGCTCAACGCGCCCGCGGCGCTGGTCGACGTGTCGGGCATCGCCGAGATGCAGGGCATCAGCGTCGGCGGCGGCAAGGTCACGATCGGTGGCGCCACCACACACGCCGCGGTGGCCGCCTCGGCCGAGGTGCAGAAGGCCATTCCGGCGCTGGCCGACCTGGCCGGCAAGATCGGCGACCGCCAGGTGCGCAACCGCGGCACCATCGGCGGCAGCCTGGCCAACGACGACCCCGCCGCCTGCTACCCGGCTGCCGTGCTGGGCCTGGGCGCCACCGTCACCACCAACCAACGCAGCATCGCCGCCGACGACTTCTTCAAAGGCATCTACACCACGGCGCTGGAAGAAGGTGAAGTCATCACTTCGGTGAGCTTCCCAATCCCCGAAAAGGCCGGCTGGCAGAAGTTCAAGCAGCCGGCCTCGCGCTTTTCCATCGTCGGCGTCTTCGTCAGCAAAGGCCCGGCCGGTGTGCGCGTGGCGGTCACCGGCGCCGGCGCCAACGGCGTATTCCGTGCCAGCGGGCTGGAGGCCAAGCTGGCGGGCAACTGGTCGGCCGCGGCGCTGAACGGCGCCACGATCGAGAGCACCGGCCTGAACAGCGACCTGCACGGCTCGGCCGCGTACCGCGCCGCGCTGATCCCGGTGCTGGCCGGGCGCGCGGTCGGCTGACGCGGTATCCCCGAAGTTCAAGCGCCGCACCTCGGTGCGGCGCTTTTGTTTGCAGCCGGCCACAATGACATCGTGAGCAACACCGCCCTCCTCCCCACCAGCATCGACGACACCGCAGCCCGCCTGCTGGCACTCGACTACGTGCCCGAACGTGCACTCGCCACCACCGTCTACCTGGCGCTGAAGCTGCAGCGCCCGCTGTTCCTGGAAGGTGAACCCGGCACCGGCAAGACCGAGATCGCGAAGACCTTGGCCACGATGCTGGGCCGGCCGCTGATCCGGCTGCAATGCCACGAAGGGCTGGACCTGGCCGGCGCCGCCTACGAATGGAACTACGCTCGGCAAATGCTCGAGATCCGGCTCGGCGAAGCCGAAGGCAAGACCCGCACGCAGCTCGCCGATGAACTCTTCAGCGACCGTTTCCTGATCCGCCGCGCCCTGCTGCAAGCCATCGACCCCGCACAGCCTGTCGCCCCGGTGCTGCTGATCGACGAACTCGACCGCGCCGACGAACCTTTCGAAGCCTTTCTGCTGGAAGTGCTGAGCGACTTCCAGATCACGATTCCCGAGTTCGGCACGGTGAAGGCGGTCGAGCCGCCGATCGTGGTGCTCACCAGCAACCGCACGCGCGAAATCCACGACGCGGTGAAGCGTCGCTGCCTCTACCACTGGGTCGGTTTCCCCGATGCAAAGCGCGAAGCCGAGATCCTGGCCCGGCGTGTGCCCGGCGCACCGAAGGCGCTGGCGACGCAGATCGTCGCGTTTGTGCAGCGGCTGCGCGAGATCGAGCTCTACAAGCTGCCTGGGATCGCCGAGACGATCGAGTGGACACGCGCTTTGATGGAGCTGGATGCCATCGTGCTGGACCCGCAGACCATCAACGACACCTTGGGCGTGCTGCTGAAATACCAGGACGACATCGCCAAGGTGCAGGGAAGCGAGGCCGCGCGCATTCTGGAGCAGGTGCAGCGGGCGGCGCAGGGGTGAGTGTGGTGCTGACGGCAATCGGCCCATTGCGGACGTTCGTTCGAAGGGTCGTAGCGGGCCAAGGCCGCTGGGTACCGGGCTCCGCTCAAGTCCCCCCGCCCGGCGTGCGG